>BNJU01001549.1_pt1 | contig 224985 bp, 198 predicted proteins | sample 8539281 | NCBI WGS metagenome assembly BNJU01 (sample SAMD00202456, study PRJDB9452) | human saliva metagenome | isolation source: human saliva | place: Japan | reverse complement strand
TATATGGGTCTTCAGGATTTTTGGAGTGATAAGTTTTGCCATTTAAGGTTAGGTTTCTGACGATATGTCACACGGAGAAAAAGGAGAGGACGGAGGATTATAAGGAAAAAGCAATGGAAGTCACGGAGGCACCGTCGGTGCGTAGAGCGACGGAGCTTGTTTGGCAATTCTATTAGTAATTTATATACAAAACGTTTATTCCAAAATATTTTATCAAGAATCTGTAGGCTACATCTCCGTCGCTCTTTGTGCCGTCGGCACCTCCGTAATATTGCGTTTACCTCCGTCCCTCCGTGACTCCGTGTGCCTATTATATAAGACTTTTAGTTTATCACTCCATATTTCGGAAGAACCATAAATACGCTTTTTACTTTTTTTACTCTTTAACCGTTTTACTTATCCAAACCTATCCTTTTTTTCTCACATTTATTTACTAACTTTGTAGCCAAATGGGCAACAACATAACAGATATAAAGCAATTACTGAATGATGAGACCGACGAGAAACATTTCTCGTTTGAGGTTCTTCCCCTTTGAAGGGTAATGGAACAGCGTCTCTTTTTCCGCAATATTGATCAGCTCAAGGAGTTTAATCCGAGCTTCATAAACATAACCACTCACCATAGTGAGTTCGTATATCACGAGCGCGAAGACGGACTATTGGAACGCCAGCGCATACGTCGTCGACCTGGAACGGTAGCCATTGCAGCTGCTATCCAGCAAAGGTATGGCATTCCTGTCATCCCTCATGTGATATGCTCGGGTGCAACGAAAGAAGATATTGAGTACGAATTGCTCGATTTACAGTTTCTTGGTATAGAAAACTTGATGCTTCTGCGTGGCGATAAAGCGCGCGAAGACCGATTCTTTACACCGACAGAAGGCGGTCATAGTCATACGACAGAACTGATTGAACAAGTGAATAGTTTCAACGAAGGTATATTCATTGATGGTTCTACCATGAAGCATCCAGGTAGACCTTTCGTGTATGGTGTGGCATGTTATCCAGAGAAACATGAGGAAGCACCTAACCTTGAACAGGACCTACGTTACCTCAAGATGAAGCAGGATCTTGGTGCAACATTTGCCGTTACACAGCTTTTCTACGACAATGAGAAGTTCTATAACTTCGTTGATCAGGCTCGTAAGATGGGCGTTACCATTCCTATCATACCAGGAATTAAGCCTTTCGCAAAGCTATCTCAGCTGAATGTCGTTCCAAAGACATTCCATTGTGATATCCCAGAAGAGCTTGCTGGATTAGCTTTACTGTGTAAGTCGGACGAGGAGGCACGCCTGTTAGGTATTGAGTGGGCTGTTAGACAGGTGAAAGACCTTTATGCACATGGTTTCAACAACGTACATTTCTATACCGTTTCGGCAGTGAGCAGTGTGCACGAGGTGATGAAACGGTTGGTAGAAACTGGTCTTCTGAAACAGAACAGCAAATAAAAAAGAATATAAGAGAAGATGAACTTTTCAGAAGTTATAGGACAAGAAGCAGTTAAGGAACGGCTTATTCAGATGGTTAAAGAAGACCGTCTGCCCCATGCCTTGCTTTTCTGCGGACCACAAGGGGCAGGGTAAGATGGCACTTGCAATGGCTTTTGCCAGCTATTTGCTTGCTGGTGACGATGCTGAGGAAGCTACGTCATCAACCGTATCAAATGCTCGTGCCATGCTTCGAAACTGGGAACATCCTGACCTTCACTTCTCTTATCCTACCATCAAACTACCAAGCATGAGTGGTGAACACCAACCCGTAAGTGCTGACTTTGCGAAGGAATGGCACGGACTCATCATGCAAGGGACTTACTTCACCATGAATCAATGGATGAATCAGATGGGGGCTACCACGCAGCAGGCTATCATCACGGGTGCGGAGAGCGACGAACTGTCACGCGTTTTGGCGTTGAAATCAAGTCAGGGGGGCTATAAGGTGTCTATCATCTGGCTGCCAGAACGAATGAATCTCACCTCTGCCAATAAGCTGTTGAAGCTATTAGAGGAGCCACCACAGGGTACAATCTTCCTCATGGTATGCGAAGAACCAGAGAAACTTCTCGAAACCATCATCAGCCGTACACAGCGTATTGATGTGAAACGCATCAACGATGAGGCGATTGAACAAGCACTCATCAACAAAAGGGGATTGATACTGATGCGGCACACCGCATTGCTCGTATCGCAAATGGCAGTTGGTTGAAAAGCATTGGAAGCAATGGATACGGGTAATGAAAAACCGTGAATTCCACAACATGTTCCAAATGCTTATGCGCCTATGTTACCTTCGTAACGTAAAAAGACCTCAAACGTTGGAGCGAGGTTGTAGCAGGATATGGACGTGAGAAAGAGCGTCGTATGCTTACTTACTTCCAACAGCAAGTGCGCGAGAACTTCATGTTTAACTTCCGAAACGCCCTGAACTCAACTACATGACTTTGGAGGAAGAGAACTTCGCTAAAGAACTTCGCACGATTCATCAACGAGGCAAACGTCATTGAAATCAACGAACTCTTCCAGCGTGCTAATCGTGATATCGGACAGAATGCAAACGCTAAGATTGTCTTCTATGACATGGCATTGAAACTCATTGTGCTGTTGTTGAAGAAGTAGACGAGTGGACAGGTGAACAAGTAGACGAGTGAAACAAGTTGACAAGTTATATGCTTGAAACCTGTACTATATAATTAATCATTGCTTATCACAGCCTACCAAACTCTACAAGCAGAGAGGAACTGGAGGCTTCCAACATATATATAAACAAAAAAAGAAACAATCAATGGATTACAAAGATATGAAATTCAAGGTCTGGCATGGTTGCGACCGAGGCTTATGCCACAAAGGTTGTGGCAGACAAAACCACCAGTTAAACACGTTTGACTGGCTGGCTGACGTGCCTGGAAACAACCAGACAACTGACCTTGTTGAGGTTCAATTCAAGAATACTCGTAAGGGTTACTATCACAATGTCAACAATCTTGACCTAAAGAAAGGTGACATCGTGGCTGTAGAAGCTAACCCTGGACATGATATCGGAGTCGTTACACTGACTGGACGACTCGTTAAACTGCAGATAAAGAAGTCGTCAAGTGTGAAGTCACCAGACGACATCAAGCGTGTCTATCGACTTGCAAAAGAAGTTGATATGCAAAAGTATCACGAAGCAAAAGCACGTGAACACGCTACAATGATTGAGAGCCGACAGATTGCAAAGGGCTTAGGACTGAAGATGAAGATTGGCGACGTAGAGTATCAGGGCGATGGAAACAAAGCTATCTTCTACTACATTGCCGACGAACGTGTCGACTTCCGCCAGCTTATCAAGGACCTTGCTGCTGCCTTCCACGTACGAATCGAAATGAAACAGATTGGTGCACGACAGGAAGCAGGACGCATTGGCGGTACAGGTCCATGTGGTCGTGAGCTTTGCTGTGCTACTTGGATGAAGAATTTCTCCAGTGTTTCGACCACAGCTGCCCGCATTCAGGACATCTCACTCAACCCAACCAAACTGGCGGGTATGTGTGCTAAGCTAAAATGTTGCCTGAACTATGAGGTTGACGACTATATGGAGGCTGGCAGAAAACTACCAAGCAAGGAGGTTATCTTGGAGACTATGGATGGCGAATACCATCTCTTCAAGACGGATATCCTCAATGGTCAATGCACCTACTCTACCGATAAGAACCTTGCAGCAAACCTCGAGACCATCAGTGCGGAGCGTGCAAAGGAGATTATCGAACTCAACCGACGTGGTGAGAAGCCTCTTTCGCTCCTTGAAGATGGTAAGGCAAAACCAGCTAAGAAGCCTGTTGACCTCCTCGCTGGTGCTGACCTCAGTCGATTTGATAAGGCTAAGAAACGCAAAAAGAACAACCAACCACGCAACAACAACGGACAGCAAGGTGGTAGACCACAACGCGACAACCGTCGTAATCAGCGTGATGGACAGGACAACTACCGTCAGCCAAATGACAACAGACGTCCACAGAACGATAACCGTCGTCCTCAGAATGGTAATCGTCGCCCTTATAACGGTCCTCGTCCTGCACAACAACAGAACGAAGGTACTCCACAGAACAATAGAAATGAAGGCAGACAGCCTCAGCAAACAGAAAGAAAACAAGAATGAGACATAAGGTTTTCACCTTATTATATATCATAGCACTCATGGTAATTACCATGGGTGCTGCTTCATGCAGTGACCCACGCACCTATGACCAATATAGAAGTGTGTCACTACAGGGGTGGTCACGCAATGATACACTTTCTTTTGATATTCCTCGCCAATGGGAAGGTAACTACCAATTAGACCTCTGCCTACGTGCTGCACAGACTTATCCTTACCGCAACATAAGTATGATTATTGAGCGGAAAGTAATCTACTACAGGCAACGTAAGAAGCGTGAAAAGACTTACAATGATACCATTAATTGTGAGATTATCAATGATAAGGGAATATTGGTAGGACAAAAAGGTATTTCAAATACTGAAATACGTCAGGCGATTACCGCATTCCGTCTCAACCGCAATGACTCTATGCACGTCACGATACGTCATATCATGAGCCGTGAGTCACTTCCTGGTATCAGCGATGTGGGTATCAGACTTCTCAAGAAGTAAACATTAGAGACAAACTATAAAGGCTGCTTCATCCTCCATTCATTAGAGTCATGAAGCAGCCTTTACTTATGCAGGAATAAGCCTAAGTAGCACTAGCCTGAGCTATAATATCATATTTAGCGAGTATTAGTATCCTACTCTCCTTCATCTCATGATAATAAGTTGTTCAACTTCCCATATTCTAAAAGGGTGATAATGCCTAACACAAATGGTGTTGATGCTTAGCACGTGTGGTGCGGAGGCTTAACACCGATGGTGCGGAGCACAAAACACCTGGCAAAATACTATGCAATCAATATCCAAGCGTAATGCTATCGCCTACTGACGGATAAGATTACGTCCTGCATCTATGCGGAGGAAAATAAATAGGAGCAACGTAAAGCCCCAAAGAGAAGAACCTCCGTAACTGAAGAATGGTAACGGAATACCAATAACTGGCGTCAAACCTAATACCATTCCTACGTTAATAAAAAGATGGAATAGGAATATTCCTGCAACACAATAGCCATAGACTCGCCCAAACTTAAAGGGTTGTCGATCGGCAAGGTACATTAATCGGAGTATTAGGAAGAGGAACAGCACAAGAACTGAGGCTGAACCGAGGAAGCCCTCCTCCTCGCCTACCGTACAGAAGATAAAGTCTGTATCCTGCTCTGGCACAAACTTCAACTTAGTTTGTGTACCATTCAAGAAACCTTTACCCTGTAAGCCACCAGAACCAATGGCTATCTCACTCTGATGTACATTATATCCTGCTCCTGCTAAGTCCTCATCTAAGCCTAAAAGTACGTTGATACGCACACGCTGGTGTGGCTGCATGACATCGTTCAACACATAGTCTGCTGAATAGAAAAAAAGCTATTGACCCTAAAGCAAACAAATGCAATATAGAAATAGTTAGCAAAGCGAGTGTTCATTGCATTATAAACTAAATAACCAATGACACATGCTGATAAATACCAACTGTATCCAAACAACATCAAACGGAATAACAAACTCTGAGAAGAGCAAGGCAAGTCCTGTGACACCAAAGACATAAGTTAGCAATAGGCGCGTACGTCCTTTGTCGCCCACATAGACCCACACCATGACCGAAGAGAATATCTGAACAAGTAAGAGTACGACAAACTTTCCTAAGGATGTTGGAGTATCCCATAACAAGATTTCCTCATACTTGATTCCGACAACAAAGTAAATGACCATTGCCAGACCTAGTGAAAAAGGAACGCACCAGACATTCCTTCACGATAAAGCATGAGGAAGAAAGAGAAATAAACCAAGGCAGAACCTGTCTCACGCTGTCCGACAATACACAGCATTGGTAGGAAAAATGATTCCGCACGCACCAGCAAAAATGCTTCCAATTCTTGATAGTAAAGCCATAAGCCGACATAAACTTGGCTATTGCTAATGCCGTTGCAAATTTTCGCAAACTCGGCAGGCTGCAATCGGAGTGGACCCATAACGAGCCACGAGCGAGAACCCTTTAATACTATGAGGATTAAAGATTGTGGCAAAGAGAAGGAGTACTAACAAACCATAGATGACATAAGCAAAGGTGTCATAGAAACGGTCGTCCATCATTAGAAGCACAAAGCCTAAACAGATAGAAGTACCAATCCACACAATCTGCATACCCGAACGGGTTGAAAGTGAGAAAATCTCTGTATCGCCATAAGTATAACTTGCACCACAGACACTCACCCATCCAAAGGTGAGCAACGCAATATAGATACCTATCGTCCACCAATCTAATGAACGAAGTACACCTGGTTGTCTGTCTGCTGTATAATTACTTGGCACGATTTACTTTCTCCTTGCTTTTTTGTTTATCGTTGGATTGACCCTTTGATTTCTCTTTAGGCTTTTCCTTTGGTTTATCTTTTACTTGTTCCTTTGGTTTAGCTTTAGGTTGCTCCTTAGGCTTTTCTTTCGCCTGTTCTTTAGACTTCACCTTGGGTTGTTCCTTCGGTTTGTCTTTGGATTGCTCCTTGGGCTTTTCCTTCACCTTAGACTTTTCCTTATTTTCCTTTCGACTGTCTTTATTCTTTTCTTTTTCTTTTTCCTTCTTATCGCCTTCCTTATCCTTCTCTTTCTTCTCCGTCTTAACCGTTGTTTCAGGCTCTACACGGATAGCAGGTTCGTTCTGTGGTTGCCTTTTCTTCTCCTTTTCCTCAGCTTCTTTCCTTGCCTTTGCTTCCTTCAGCTTTTCTGCATCAGCTAAATCCTGCTTCTCTTTTACTTTCTTCAGCGAGTCTCTAATAGTATTTACACGCTTGATAGAGTCGAGACGAAGAGAGTCTGCACGTGATAAAGGACGCTTGAAAGAGTAAGCGATATGGCGTTTCTGAACCGCCGCAGCACGAGCTTCATCACCAGGGGTAAGCTTTCCATTAATATACTGCTCTATCATTAGCGAACCAATTGGCACACCATAGTCTGCACCAAATCCACCATTCTCAACATAAACAGCAATAGCTATCTTCGGAGTATCAACTGGTGCAAAGCCCATAAACACAGAGTGGTCCTTACCACGGTTCTGAGCTGTACCCGTCTTACCTGCCAATGAGTAACCAGGATGAACTGCATGCGCACAAGTTCCACCACGTACTGATGAAACCATACCCGCAATTACTTCTTGGTAAGCTCTTAGACTTCCCTTTGTATGGTGCTTCTCCACATACTTCTTATCGAGTTTTTTTCCCTTGAATACTACGTACAACATGTGGCGCAATATAATAACCACGATTCGCAATCGTAGCACCGAGGTTAGCAATCTGCAGTGGAGTAAGGTTGACCTCACCCTGACCGATAGAAATAGAGATAACCGAAAGCGGGATTCCATTTCTTAAAAGCATTATCATAGAACTTCGCATTTGGAATCATACCTCGCTTTCTCACCAGGAAGATCAATACCTAATTTATAACCGAAGCCCATTGACACCATGTAGTCGCGCCACACGTTCATAGCATCCTCCAATGTCTTATATTTCCTACGATTGGAGAGCATATGATAGAGTCCCCAACAGTAATAACTATTACAGGAGGTACTGATTGAAGGTACTAATGAGATAGGAGATGCATGTGCGTGACAACCGACATGAAGTCCTTTAAAGTTGAATCCATGATGACAAGGATAACGAGTTGAGTCTGTCACAATACCCTTCTGTGAAAATAAGTAACAGCCTGTCCGGTCTTAAACGTTGAACCTGGAGGGTATTGTCCCATTATAGCACGATTAAGTAGAGGCTTGGCTGGGTCGAGCGTCATATCTCGCTGGTACTTACCACGCAGTTTACCTATCATCGAACGAGGGTCGAAAGTAGGTGCAGAAACCATTGCTAAGATTTGTCCAGTCTTTGGTTCGATTGCCACAACAGCACCTAATTTACCTTCCATTAGGCGTTCACCAAGTGCCTGAAGTTCTGCATCAAGACCAAGTTGGATATCACGTCCAGGATGTGGACGCTGGTCATACTTACCATCCTGATAGCGACCTTGTATCTGTCCGTGGGCATCGCGCAGAAGTATCTGTACTCCCTTTACTCCACGTAAGTCTTTCTCATACTCACGCTCGACACCCATCTTACCGATATAATCTCCTGGCTGATAGTACTCATCTTCCTCAATATCACCCTGACTCACCTCTGCTACATCTCCAAGGACATGTGCAGCAATAGCTCGTTGATACTGACGAACACTACGTTTCTGAATATAAAAGCCTGGAAAACGATAAAGTTTCTCTTGGAAGGCACTAAAGTCTTTATCACTCAATTGGCTCAAGAATAGTTGTTGCGTAAAGCGAGAGTAACCCGGATTCTTACTTCTATCCTTGATGTTAGCCATTCGGTTGATAAAATCAGCCTTAGTTATGTTTAGTGCCTTACAAAACTCCAATGTATCAAGATGCCCTTTCATCTCGTTGGTTACCACCATAATGTCATAAGCTGGCTGATTAAAAACCAGCAACTTACCATTCCTATCAGTGATAGAACCACGTGAAGGGAACTCAATCTTCTTTAAGAAAGCATTAGAGTCGGCACTCTTCCGATAGTCGTCACTGGCTATCTGAAGAGCAAAAAGACGTATAATATATATCACCACGATACCTATTGCAACAGCACTAAGCACGAGGCGACGTTTTTCTAAATCGTAATTCTTCATTTCTTATCGCCTCCTAACGTTCTCAACAACAAGAATAAGAATAAGCGTGAGCAATGAACTACCGCCAATACAAAGTGACCATTCTAACACATTAAAGAAACTAAACATCTCTAATGAGAAGAAAACGACACTGTATATCAAGGTTAGAATAGCCACATACCACGTATATTGCGGTATACTAAGCGTGTCCATACCTGCTTGGAAGTTGTCACTACTGTCACGAGGTATGAATAGCTGTAGTACATAAGGCTGTAAAGCAGCTATTAAAGTCAATGAAGCAGAAGCTACACCAGGCGTATTTGAGAAAGTGTCAATAGTAAGACCCATTAGAAACGCCCATATCAACATAGCCCACTGAGGATAATTACGAGGGAACAAAAGGATAAAATAGATATAAAGCAATGGTGTGGCAACAGCAAACAGATGGATGTGATTGAGTACAAACACCTGTGCCACTGTCAAAACAGCAAACCAAAGCAAACGTTTTAGGAAATCTATATTCATTCTTTTTATTCGTAATTCAAAGGGGGAAAGTGGCTCACACCAATGTTAGAATGACTCTACAAAGTGTGGTTATCCTACCTCCCATCAAGCTAAATAATATCTGTAAGCAGTCTACTTACTGTACACTATTCTCCATCTGACTCTCAATAGGCTTGATAGAATCTTGTGCTGCCTTTATAACTTGGCGTTGATCTCTTATAGAAGCATCGTCAATCACACAGACATCACGAAGGTTTCCGAAGTCTGTTGATAGCTGGATTTGTAGTCGATAAGAGAGTCCATCTTCTGAATTATAGACATGTTTTATCTTACCAACTAACACGCCAGCTGGGAAAACAGAGGAATATCCACTCGTTACAACACGGTCGCCTAACTTAAACTTAGCATGACGAGGGACATCATCTAAATAAGCAACATCAGATGCACCTCCATTCCAATGGAGATAACCGAAGTAGTCACGTCCTTGAATAGAACAACTGATGTTTGACTTTGAGTTCAGCACAGGAATTACAACAGCATAATGAATACCTGCCATATAGACAATACCCACAACACCATTACCACAAGCAACACCCATATCCTTATGTACACCATCCCATGTTCCTTTGTTGATGGTGATAAAGTTATTAGGTTTATCCAGCGAATTGGCAACAACCTTTGCCTGTATCAATCGGAACTTTGAAAGGAAACGATACTGACCTTTATGAAGAAAGGTAGAATCCTTTTGTCTTATCATAAAGTTGAGCAGACAACTCCTTCACTTGACGTTCCAGTTCAAGGTTGCGTTTGGTCAAAGCCTCATTCACCTCACCCATTGTTAGATAAGACGTAACCTTTGAACTTCCTTCATAAGCTAAACCAGCCACATAGTTTGCTGACGTGAACCACACACTGCCCTGATAGTCATTGAATCGGAACAGAAGAACCATACTCAAGACTTCCAGGGCAACGAACAAGAACCAATGCTTGTACTTAGCAAGGAACTCAGTCAGATTGTGCATGAACGTTAGTTGTTATCTCATCAAGAACGAGAAACGATCTACGTTCTTCAATGCAATGCCTGCACCCTTAGCCACACTGTGCAATGGGTCTTCGGCAATATGGAATGGAATATTAATCTTATCAGTCAGACGCTTGTCGATACCACGAAGCAAAGCACCACCTCCACTGAGATAGATACCATTCTTTACGATGTCAGCATAAAGCTCAGGTGGAGTGTTCTCCAATGCTGAAAGAACAGCATTCTCAATCTTTGCAACGGTCTTATCAAGACAATGAGCAATCTCCTGATAGCATACAGGAACCTCCATAGGGAGAGCTGTGATGCGATTAGGGCCATGTACAATGTAATCCTCTGGTGCTTCATCACCAAGGTCTGTCAGCGCTGAACCTACATGGAGCTTAATACGCTCTGCCATACGCTCACTGACCTTCACATTGTGCTGACGACTCATATATTCCTGAATATCTGCAGTGAGGTCATCACCAGCTACACGGATAGAGTTATTACATACGATACCACCCAAAGAGATTACAGCAATCTCAGTGCTACCACCACCGATATCAACAATCATGTTACCCTCTGGAGCCTCTACATCAAGACCCATACCAAGAGCTGCAGCCATTGGCTCGAAGATAAGATATACATCACGACCATCAGCGTGTTCAGCTGAGTCACGAACGGCACGAAGCTCCACTTCTGTAGAACCTGATGGAACACCGATTACCATACGTAATGAAGGTGAGAAGAAACGATTACCACTGTGAACCATCTTAATAAGTCCACGCATCATCTGCTCACAAGCTGTAAAGTCAGCGATAACTCCGTCGCGCAAAGGGCGGATTGTACGAATATTGGGATGTTCCTTCTCGTACATCATCTTTGCATCACCACCCACAGCAATCATCTTATCTGTGCGACGGTCCAGTGCTACTACTGACGGCTCGTCAACTACAATCTTATCATCGCTGATAATAATCGTGTTTGCCGTTCCCAGGTCCATAGCAATTTCCTGGATAAATGAAAAATAATCCCATTAATATATCTGTATTTTTATAATTGTATATTCTTTTTCTAATCTGTGCTTATTCTGTTGCAAACCAGCTATGGATAGCTTTATCATAGTGGCTGCTAACACCAAAAGCACGCTCTGCAAACATCTTTCGGTCTTCGATATCTGTCTGCGCACCATTTGTATTGAGAATCTGGAGCAACACTGGATATTCTGCCTTACTTGGCACGATAACAACATCCTTGAAGTTCTTTGCTCCTGCACGTATCAGTGAAATACCACCGATATCAATCTTCTCAATGATGTCTTCTGCGCTGGCACCACTGGCAACTGTCTGCTCAAATGGATAAAGATCTACGATAACAAGATCAATGAAAGGTATTTCATATTTCTGCATCTGTGCCTGATCACCTTCATTATCACGGCGAGAAAGGATTCCTCCAAAGACCTTTGGATGAAGGGTCTTCACACGACCTCCAAGGATAGAAGGATAAGATGTTACGTCTTCTACCTTCTGACATGGGTATCCTAATGATTCGATGAACTCTTGTGTACCACCTGTACTTAAGAATTTCACACCTTCCGCATCTAACTTCTTGAGCAAATCCTCAAGTCCATCTTTATGAAAAACCGAAATAAGAGCAGTCTTAATTTGTTTTTTTACCAGCCATTGTAAAAACATTTTATGGATTTGATTTGCAAAGTTACTAATTATAAGCGACTAAACAATATTTTTAAATCAAAAAACAAAAAGGTTGCCAACTATTTGCTTAAAGTCTAATAAGCTGCCACCTTTTGTTTTATTCTGCCTGCTTCAAGTTCTGCTTTTTGAGAACTGAAGTTCAATTTCTTTATGCCTAACAAAGGCCTTATCAAGTCTATTCTTTACCTTTGATACCGATAGCATCTAAGATACCTTGTATCTCACTGCCAAGACCAAAGACGCTATTCATCACACCATCCTTGGCACCGCGCACCATATAACGGGCACAATCACCTTCGAGCTTACCGATACGCTGGCGTTCTGCAACGGTATAATCATGGCGTGAGATCTCTCGACGGATACGACCAAACTTATCAACAGCTTTACGCCACTTCTTTGCTGTGTAGTATTGGCTGTTATCACGTAATTCGTAGGAGAAATTCTCTAAGTCGTTAATAGCTGACTCACGCGTAGCACATGAACTTACCAATAGCATTGCCACAATGAGGGCAAGGCCCATAAACATTTTCTTTACCTTGTTTCTCATCTTTTTATAACTTCTAATTTTATAATAATCCTCCCTATATCTGGCTTATGTTTATAATACTTTTCTATCTGAAAGTAACATAAAAATCTGCCTTTTAAGGGTAATAGTCGTGGCAAAAATAGGAAATAATAATGATTTTACCAACAAAACATCACATTACTTTTCATTCTTTTTCCACTTTTTAACTACCTTTGTTCCATGAATTTTGCAGCAACACTCCTTCAATGGTTCAAAAATAACGGACGTTCTCTACCTTGGCGAGAGACAAAAGATGCATACGCTATCTGGCTGAGTGAGGTTATTTTACAGCAAACTCGTATCGTTCAAGGTATGAGTTATTGGGAACGTTTTCATGGCACAATGGCCCTACGGTTAACGACCCTCGCTGCTGCCACTGAGGACGAAAGTGCTAAAAGGCTTGGCAGGGTTTGGGCTACTATTCTCGTGCAAGAAACCTCCATACGGCAGCACAACAGGTGGTTGAATTAGGCGGTTTCCCCCAGACTTTCAAAGAATTAAAGACACTCAAAGGTGTAGGCGATTATACTGCTGCTGCCATTGCTTCTATTGCTTTTGGCGAACCAGTTGCTGTGGTAGACGGCAACGTTTATCGTGTGCTTTCTCGTTATTATGGCATTGATACACCTATTGATAGTACCGAAGGGAAGAAGGGGTTTCAAGCGCTCGCTCAATCTCTTTTACCTATAAATGAACCTGCTGACTACAACGAAGCGATAATGGACTTTGGTGCGACTCAGTGTACACCAAATTCTCCTCATTGCAGTGCTTGTCCACTCTGCGAAACCTGCGTTGCTTTCCGTGAACAACGCATTAACGAACTACCAGTAAAAAGCAAAAAAGTGAAACAACGGGAACGTCATTTCACCTATCTCTATATTGAATATGAAGGAAAGATAGCCATCCACCAACGTGGTGCGGGTGACATTTGGCAAGGACTATGGGAGTTTCCACAGGCAGAACAGCTTACATCGTCTGAAGACTCTGCGTGGAAAACTGAAGCACAGCTACTACAAAAGGGGAGTAAAGCATATTCTTACCCATCAGATTCTCCTTGCAGACATCTACCTTTGGCGACCAAAGAATCGCCCACAGCTGCCCTCTGAATTCATATGGATTGAAAAGCAAGACCTTGAAAATTATGCTTTACCACGGCTAATTGAGATTCTGCTAAAGGTAGTTCCTGCCTAAAATCCCACCTCCCTTCATCCGTCTATCCCACGGTCCGCTTCTACGAGGCACTGCCTCGTAGCCTTCTCCTCTCTTCTTCCTTCAAAGCCCTCTATCGGCTATTTCTTCCCAAAATCCTCATCAATACGTAGCTGATGAGCAACCAAGAATGGGAAGATGCAAACAATCATTACGATAACAAAGAACCAACGATAACCCACTGCTTGTGCCAGCGCACCCGCAAACAAGCCTGGAATCATCATTGACAACGCCATAAAGCCTGTACAAAGCGCATAATGACTGGTCTTATGCTCGCCCCGACTGAAATAAATCATAAAGAGCATATAGGCACTAAAACCAAAACCATAACCGAAATTCTCGATAAATACAGCCACACTAATAGCTATCACATTATCGGGAAGCATATAGGCTAAATAGACATAGGCTAAGTTAGGCAACGTGATAGCTGCCGTCATCGGCCATATCCAGCGCTTTTAAACCATCACGACTAATCATCATTCCTCCAATGACACCGCCTATCAGGAGACCTGCCACGCCAACAACGCCATTCACCGTACCATACTCTATCTCAGAAAGTGCCAATCCTCCTTTAGCCTTCGATGCCTGCAGAAAGAGTTGAGAAATAGGAATTATCAAAGCTTCTGGCAAGCGAAAGAGAAGTAGGAAGCAGATTGTTGTCAAAGCCTGCTCCTTTTTAAAGAAGGAAAGAAAAGTCTCTCCAAAACTGCGAAGCAAATGACTGGCAGACACCTGTGCCCTCTCTGAATCCTCAGACGGACGAGGAAGAATAAAGCGATGATAGAGGGCAAGTCCCATAAAAAGAGCCATCAGACCGTAGAAGACAAGCGACCAGGTCCATTGTATATCAAACTTCTTATGTAAAAAACCAGCGAGCGCAATCAGACCACCCTTACCGACAACCATTGAAATACGATAAAACGTAGAACGAATACCCACGAAAAATGCCTGATCATGCTGGTTAAGTCCCATCATATAAAAGCCATCAGCAACTACATCATGTGTCGCACTACTAAATGCCAGCAACCAAAAGAAACAGATTGTTCCCTGAAGCCATAACGAGGTATTGACCGTAAAGGCAACGCCTGCAAAGGCTGCCCCAACAAGCATCTGCATAACGATAATCCACCAACGCTTTGTCTTAATCAAATCAAGAAATGGACTCCACAGAGGTTTGATAACCCAAGGGAGGTAAAGCCATGAAGTATAAAAGGTCACCTCAGCATCTGACAAGCCCATCTGCATATAGACCTGCAGGGACAGTACTGTTACTGCAATATAAGGTAATCCCTCAGCAAAATAAAGTGAGGGTATCCATGCCCATGGGCTTATCTTTCTTTCTGTTTTCAATGCTTGTTACGCTTTTGAGTTCTGTTATTATCATTATTGTATGCAAAGTGTCTTTTCTCCACAACCTACTATCAACAAAACCAATGAGAGATACATCAATCATGTAACCAAAAGAGATAAATAGGTTCAAGCAGGCTATTCAAACACCACTGCAAACTTAGTATTGTGTCTTTTCAAACGATGACAAAGATACATAAAATTAACGAGAAAAAGGAGGAATAGCGCTCACGAATAAGAATTAAAAGATAATTTATATATTAAAGACTAATGATTTTCGTTTTTCTTGAAAGCATGATTGAAATTTTTAGCTTATCTTTGTGAACAGGGGTTATGATTTATTACACTAACATTTACTCCATTTTACATACTGAGAAGTTTGACATAAATCATAAACACGGAATGACTCTAATACACTCTACCCTCTCTATTGGATATAGAGAATCATAGAGTAACACGATAAGGAAGCATGACACTGTCAGAGCTCTATCTACAACTCAAAGTGATATGCTTCCTCTTTTCTATAAATTCATAGTTACAAAGCTCTCTAAGAGTTGGAACATCCACAAGAAAATAAATTAAAACTTCAGCTATCTAAGTAGTATATCGTTCCATCTTATACAAACAGCTTATTCTTATAGCAGTCAATATTTGTAAACTATTTTCACACAACTCTAAACCTATATATGCTCTTTTGGCTTCTTAAAGACACCTAATTGAGTCGCAAAAGGTACCCTTTAAGACCCTTACTAACGCCCTTTTTGAAGTCTAATTAAGCACCTTTTCGTAAACGATTTTGTAACCAACTGATTCACTGTTTGTTGCAGACTTGCTTTTTGTACGTATCTTTGCTTCGTTTTATAGATATTTTATCCGACGTTTTTGTCATTATTTTTCAAACCATTATTAGCAAACTCTCTAAGTATAAACATGAAAGGGAATTCTGTGTCGAAGAATAAAAATTGGTAGTTGATAGTCCTGCTATGTTTTAGAGAAACACTAAGGTTATTACGTTAAAACTATAAGGTAAGTGTCCAAACATTTAATAAAGGAAACAAAAAAGGGCGATGATCATTACGACCATCGCCCTTATATCTAATGATTGTTTCAGATAATTACATACCTAAAGCCTTCTTAGCGCCGTCATTGTTAGGATTAATCTTCAGCACCTTATTGAAGTACTCGTCTGCAAGTGGCTTGTTACCCTTCTTTGAGTAATAGTAGCCAAGACCATAGTAAACGTTCTCCAAGTAGCTCTTGCTATCCTCATCGAGCGTTGGCTTAGCCTCTTCGTAAGCAGCAACCTTCTGATAGATTTCAGCAACCTTATCAGGATCGTTCATCAACTGAGCTACGTTAGCTTGGTTCAACCATACCCAGTCAGAGATTGTTGGGAACTTAGAAACCATCTGCTCGTAAACATCAAATGCCTTTGCAAGAACAGCGTTCTTAGCAGCACGGTCTGTCAAGCCCTCTGCCTTTGCAATATAGGTATTAGCAAGTGTTGCCCAGTCATTGTTAGTAGCCTTCTTACTCTTAGAAAGATACTCCTGCTGAACCTCGAGTGCCTTATCATCATTACCCTGTGCAGCATAGATAGCAGCCAAAGTCTTCAAAGGCTCAATATTGTTCTTATCAACCTCGAGTGCCTTGTTAACAGTGTTGATAGCTTCGTCATACTGCTGAGCACCGCAAAGTGCCTTTGCATATACATCGTAGTCGTTAGCTACCTTCTTACCAGAACCAGCAAACACGACCTTACCATAGTTGATAGCAGAAGCATAATCCTTCAACTCAACTGATGCCATCATAGCAATACGGCTCAAGTACTCACTGTTAGGGAACTTCTGCAAGCCCTGCTTAACAACATCCAAAGCTCTCTGATAGTCTTTGTGATGTAAGCAGCAAAACCGTAGTTATAGAAGTTGTCCTCTGACATATTAGCTGGATTAGCCTTAGCATACCACTCTAATGCCTCCTTATACTTACCATCGCCAAGCATGATTTCAGCTGCAGTTGCCTCTACTGGATAGTCTGGCTTAACCTTACGAAGTTCTTCAAGCTTCTGAACAGCAACCTTTGAGTTTACATGACGGAAAACCTTAGCATAACGTTCGTAAGCTGTTACGTTCTGTGGATCAACAGTAATTGCATTCTGATACTGTGTAGCAGCTGCACCTGCATTACCGATAGAATCCTTAAGAGCAGCAATATCGCCCAAGAGGACATAAGCTAAGCTACCCTTGTATTTCTTATTATTGATGACATTGTTTGCTATCTCTGTTGCAGCATCATAATTATGCTGCAAAAGGTAAACATTACCCAAAGCAACAATAGCCTCTTCACTCTTCTTAAAGTTCTTCTGATACTCCTTAATAAGATCCTTTGCTGCCTTTGGATCATTTGGTGCAGCTTCGATAGCAGCTACAATAGGCTTAAGAGCTACTGCGTAATCAACATCCTGTGCCATTGCTGGAGTTGACATTGCCAACATCAAGGCTCCAGCTATTAAATATTTCTTTGTCTTCATAATTCTTTCTCTTTAAATTTTAATTCAAGTGAACTTTATTCATTAAGACGCCTACCACGGCATTTAGTTTAATTCTATGAGAGTAGTAACTAATGTTGATAAGCAAAATAAATCTTCTCTAATGTTATAACGACCACATTTAATTAATCATAACTGATTATCATTTGCCAATAAATAACAAACTATGCTTTACTGACTACTGGGTCTTAACTTCAACTTCACGAATGTTGATTTCACCACGATAAGGCAAGAGACCAGCCTTAAAAATAATCTTCTGACCAATTGGATTGGTTACGAAGTTTGCAAATGCCCAAGGCAATGCTTTGTGAGGGTCAGCCACGATAGCGTAGATAGTTCTTACGAAAGGATATCTGCCATCCAACAGATAAGCCTGGTAAGGTTGCCAACTATTCTCTGGCTGTGCAACGGTAGTCTTTGAAAGACCAACCACTCTAATATCTTTCTTAAATGTGGTGTTTGTAGAGTCACGATGATCATTCAACCAATTTGACCCAATAACACCTATAGCATTCGGAGTTTTGTGAACATAGTCAATAACTGACTTACTGTTATTTGCAGCAACAATGTTCGCACTCTTAATGTTCTTTCCACCTAAAATGGAGTCGACTACATAATGTAACGTAGCTGATGCTTTGTTGTCAAAGACAACTTCAATATTACCCTTATCATTCTTAGGGTTCAGCTGATTCCATTTGCAATCTGACCACTGAGAATCTTCTTAACATCGGTAACCGTAATACATGAATCTGCATTCGTATTGTTCACGATGAAAGCAATTCCATCATATCCTATCGGGAATACCGCTGGGATAGGACCTTTCTCTCGTAACATAGCATCTTCTCCCTTCGTCAATGCATGAGAAGTAAAGAAAAGATTAACTTTCTGGTCGAGGAGCAGTTGCATACCTTTGTTGTCATCTGTATAGATTGGCAACAAGTGAGTTTCTGGATAGCGGAACTGATAATTCTGTAACAGTTCCTCTATAATAGGACTAAAACTTTCGTCAGAGGCGAACTTAATCGTCCCTGACGTCGGTGTATCTGTTCTGCCGTCCTTAGCTTTCTTCTGTCCGCAAGCAGACAGAAGGAAGCCGAGGGATAGCATCAATCCTACTGTTATGTAGAATCTGGTTCTTTTCATATAATATTTGCTTTTACTGCAGTTTGAAAGTAATAGGGAGAGTAAACCAAACGTTTGCTGGCTGACCATTGTTCATACCAGGAGACCACTTCGGCATACTATTAACAACGCGAAGTGCCTCACGGTCGAGTGCCTGATCAACACCACGAACGATTTGTGCCTGACTAACGCTACCGTCACGTCCTACAACGAACTTGACAATAACACGTCCCTGCACACCATTCTCTGCTGCAACTGCTGGGTATTGGATATGAGAAGCCAACCAAGCATTTACGTTAGGGAATGAAGGCATAACCTCTGCCACTGTGAAGACCTTGTTCTCAACCTCCTGCTTTGGCTCTGGTTTTGGAGCCTCAACAACAGGTTTCTCGATCTTTGGTACAATCTGTTCAGGAGTAGCAACAGTGCTACGAGCAGCAACTTCAGTACGATCTTCCGTACCTTCCTTGTTCTCAACACCGACTGCCTTGGTCTCCTTATTCATCTTGACCATTGGTGGCATCTCTTCCTTACATCCTTATCATCCTTGATGACAGGGGCTGTAAACTTAACAGTTGCACGCGTTTCAGGAACAACCTTTTCAGGTTCAATCTTCTTAGGTTCTTCCTTCTTCTGCTGTTTCTTACGCTCAGCCTGTTCCTTCTTAGCCTGTTCAAGAGCTGCCAATTCCATCTTTGCTGCATATTCAGCTTGAGCAGCTAATTCATCGTTGTGCTTCTTAATCTGATAAGCTAAGTAACCACCACCGAGGAATGCAGCACAAAGCAGAATAGCTAAAGCCTTGATGTTACGCTGAGAAACAGTTTTACGAAGCTTGTATGCACCGTACTCCTTGTTCTTGTCGGCGAACACCATGTCGACCCATTTAGGATCGCATAAATCTATTTTTGCCATTGTTTTCTTTCTTTAATTGTTACTATTCAGTGATTAAGCCTTTATACCTTTCTTGGCTAAGAGAGCCTTGTCTTGGTCTGTCAGCTTGTCAATGACGTAAGTTCCAATATATGAAATCTGCATTTCATCGAGGATGTCTACCAAATGACGATAAGAAGCTTGATCAGTTGGCTTGATAATGACAGTCATAGTAGAAACCTTCTTGCCATTAATCATACCAGTTTTGATCGCGGACAAATCAGCCTGATAAATACTATCTGGATAAGCCTTTGGATTTTCCTGTTTCTTACGATTCAGTTCCTTCACAGCGATGTCCATATCCTGATATGGGATAGAGACTGGATCACCTGTTGAAGGGTCACCCACCTGCTTATGCTGAAGAACGTAGCGAATACCACTTGGAGTGTTGCTCCAATCAGCTGGTTTCAACCAATTAGCGTTATCATACTCTGGTTTACCATTACCGTAGAAGATTTTATCTCCATCAGCAATGTAAATCGTAATAGAGTGTGACTCCTTGGCCTCATTCTTCTGAGTGTCCTTCTGAGTTTTATCATTACTTGGCATCGTCAACTCCATAGTTGAAGGCTTGCTAAGTGAAGTACAAAGCATGAAGAAGGTAATCAGCAACATAAGCATATCCACCATCGGCGTAAAGTCTACGCGGACGGTCATCTTCTTCTGCTTGCCGCCTTCTTTTCCTGTATCCATCATTTCCATACTTTGATCTCCTTACTTATTAGCTGCCTGCGCAGCCTTTTTAGCGTCCAACTGTGTGATCATATAGTAATGGCTCTCATCCATGTCCTGGAGTTCACTCATTACCTTCTTAACGGTACCATAAGGAGAATCGGAATCAGACTTGATAGCAAGTCTAACCTTAGGGTTCACCTGGCGGGCTGCGTTAACCCACTGTTGGAACTCAGTCATCTCCTGTCCTTGGATACTATCGAGAGGAATACCCATCTTAGGGAGTTCTTTACCACGCTCAGCAGCTGGCTTTGATAAATAAGCAGCTAACTTATCGAGCGGAGTACCAAATGTAGACTCAGCAACAAAAGTTTTCTTCTGTGCAGGAGTCAATGTAATGCCCATATTGCCTACGATCTGTCCCAACTCATTGGTATTATCGTAGCTCATGAAAACCTGGCCTTCGCCAGTAGGCTTTCCATTAGGTCCTTTTTCAGGACTAACGAGAATTGTCAAGACACCATTCTCAGGCACCTTAGTTTCAGACACAGAACCCGGAGTATTTACCTTCACTGGCTCATTCTTAACGAAAGTAGAAGTCAGCATAAAGAAGGTAAGCAACAGGGTCATAACGTCTGACATAGGCGTCATGTCGATAAAAGTGTCATTCTTCTTAACTTTTACTTTACCCATAGCGATAAATTATTAAAGGGTTAGCAAAAATTAAGCCTCGTCTGTGTGGTTTACTTCGTATGTCTGAGCGATAGAATAACCAACCTCGTCGAGGGCAAAAGTCAACTTGTCAACCTTGTTAGAGTAGTAACCATAAGAAACTACAGCACACCAAGATGTTGCAATACCGAATGCGGTGTTGATCAACGCCTCAGAAATACCAGCAGAAAGTGCAGCAGAGTCAGCACCACCACCTGCAGCAAGAGCAGAGAACGACTTGATCATACCAGTTACAGTACCGAGAAGACCAGTAAGAGTACCAAGTGTTACGAGAGTAGCAATGATAGGGAGGTTCATTGTCAGAGTTGGCATCTCGAGCTGAGTAGCCTCCTCGTGAGCCTGCTGAATCTTAGCTACCTTCTGAGCCTTCTTAAGGTTAGCATTAGCACCAGTCTCCATATCCTTGTAAGCGTTCAAAGAAGCCTTAACAACGTTTGCTACAGAACCCTTCTGCTGATCGCAGAGCTGGTTAGCCTTAGCAAGGTCATTAGCATTAAGAGCACTCTTGATGTTTGCAACGAACTTTGGAAGGGCACCCTTACCGAAAGCAGTCTTCAAAGCCATCCAACGCTCGATAGACATAGCGAGCACTGTCAACAAGAGAGTGTGGATAACAGGAACGACTACGCCACCCTTAAAGATGGTACCCCAAACGTCTGCTGGGTTCTCACGTACTGCTCCATCCTGGAAGTGCATTGGGTTGCCGAACCATGTGTAGAACAATGTGAACGCAACGACAGCGCAAACGACGATAATCCAGAATGCACCTCTAACTCCTGTGAAGCCCTCAGACTTTTTCTGTGGGACTGGTTTTTTTGTTGTGTAGTTGCCATAATTTGATAAAATTTTAATTTTTTTAGGTTATTAATGAATTAATTTGTTAATATCTTTCTGATTTATAAGCATTTGTATCTTACCGCCATTATAAAAGGGGAGTTCAACACTGCTTCTTATCTCCGCAAAGATAGTAATTAAAAAGAAAACTACAGCTACGATTAATAACATTTAACAGTTATAAATGTACAGTTTCTATCTCATCTTTATTACTATCTGCATTTCCGATTCCTATTTAAGTTTTGAAAGTACTTCTTTAATACGACGAAGAGCTTCCTTTATATTTTCATCACTTGTCGCATAACTCATTCTAAAACAGTCTGGAGCACCAAAAGCATCACCACCCACTGTTGCTACACATCCTTCTTCAAGAATATACATAGCAAGGTCGGATGAGTTGTTAATCACATGCTTGCCATCTGTCTTTCCAAAGAAGCTGGAACATTTAGGAAAGAGATAGAATGCACCTTGTGGCACATTTACCTCAAGTCCAGGGATTTCTTTTGCCATACTAACAATCAGATCACGACGGCGACGGAATGTCTCTCGATACTCAGTTACACAAGCTTGGTCCTCAACATATGCCGCAACAGCAGCCATCTGACTTACGCTACATGTACCTGATGTATATTGTCCTTGCAACTTATTGAGACCTTTTACAATCCACTCTGGTGCTGCTACCCAACCGATTCTCCAGCCAGTCATAGCATAAGCCTTACTAACTCCGTTACAAAGAATCGTACGTTCTTTCATTCCAGAACAAGATGCGATACTGCAATGGCCACCTATATAACTAATGTGTTCGTAAATCTCATCTGAAAGAACAAACACGTCTTCATGTGCCAAGACAACCTTTGACAAAGCCTCCAACTCCTCTGCAGTATAAACACTACCAGTAGGATTACTTGGAGAGCAAAGAATTATCATCTTTGTCTTTGGTGTAATAGCCTCTTCTAACTGCTCTGCGGTAATCTTAAAGTCTTGCTCAATTTCTGCAGAAACAACAACAGGAACACCACCAGCAAGTTTAACCATCTGTGGATAGCTCACCCAATAAGGTGCAGGAATAATCACCTCATCACCTGGATTCACCAAAGCCAAAACCAGCATTGCAAACGCCTTGCTTACCACCAGTACCGACAATAATCTCTGATGCAGCATAATCAAGATTGTTTTCATCTTTCAGCTTCTTTGAGATAGCCTCTCTCAAAGCAGGATAACCAGGAACAGGAGAATACTTAGAGAAGTTATCATCAATGGCCTTTTTGCCCGCCTCCTTAACATGATCAGGAGTCATGAAGTCTGGTTCTCCCACACTCATGTTGATAACATCAATTCCCTGCGCTTTCATTTCACTACTCTTCTGTGACATTGCTAATGTTTCAGAAGGCGCCAATCGATTTAAACGATCTGATAGTTGTGCCATTTCGAACTTTATCTTTCTTTATAAATAATATCAAGTACAAAAGTACGCAAATTCATTTTGATAACGCAACTTTTCTTTCTTTATTTTATCTATATAACATTTTTACTGCCGATTTGACAGTTTAAATTAAACAATTATATAACAAATGAACTCTTTATAAACAAAAACTATACAAACTAATATTCTATTCCTTCATCTTTATACCTATCCAAAAACATTCCCGAAAGACTAAAAACAACCCCTTCTCATGCATTCTTTTGTATAATGAATGCCGTCCGCACGATGTGTGCTAAGCCTCCGCACATCCCGTGCTAAGCGTTCGCACCATCCATGTTTTATCTATATTCAAATTGCAGCTAACGTATATATCCAATCATAAAAAACCATATCCAATGATATAAAAGGAGATATCAATAGCATTCTTTTAAGCCTATAAATTAAGAATCCCACCACAGAGAAACTAGTCATTTCTCTATAGTGGGATTCATTATAAGACTTATCTTAAAGCCTTCCTATTTGTTATTACACTTACAGATGCAAGTCGTGTCCCATACGATCACGCTTGGTTTTCAGATAGCGATAGTCAAACTTATTTGGAGTTATCTCAATAGGTACATTCTCCTCAATCTCTAAGCCATAAGCCTCAAGGCCTACTCGCTTCGTTGGATTGTTTGTTATCAAACGCATCTTATGAACACCAAGATGACGCAACATCTGTGCTCCACAACCATAATCGCGTTCGTCTGGGCGGAAACCAAGATGAAGGTTAGCCTCAACCGTATCAAGTCCTTGTTCCTGCAATTTATAGGCTGCAATCTTATTCATCAAACCAATGCCACGACCTTCCTGCTGCATATAGATGATAACACCCTTACCTTCTTTCTCAATCATCTCCATTGCCTTATGAAGCTGTTCACCACAATCACAACGCTGACTACCGAGAATATCACCTGTTGCACATGATGAGTGCACGCGTACGAGTACTGGTTCGTTTTCTTTCCATGTACCCTTGATAAGTGCCATGTGTTCCAAGCCATTTGCTTGACGGAATGGAATCAAGTGAAACATACCATATTCAGTAGGGAGTTCTACTTCCTCACCAACGACAATACTTGTTTCGTTCTTCAAACGATAGGCTATAATGTCCTTGATACTGATAATCTTCATACCCCATTCCTTTGCACGCTTCTGCAAATCAGGCATACGAGCCATCGTACCGTCTTCGTTCATAATCTCCATTAATACACCGGCTGGGAAACAACCTGCGAGCTTACAGAGGTCGACAGCGGCTTCAGTATGACCCGAACGACGCAAAACACCATTATCCTGAGCATAAAGTGGATTGACATGTCCAGGACGGCCGAAAAGTCTGAGGAGTAGAATTAGGATCAGCCAAAGCCTTAATTGTTTCAGCACGGTCGTGTGTAGACACACCTGTTGAACAGCCTTCCAACTTATCAACCGTAACGGTGAAAGGAGTTCCAAGTACTGATGTGTTATCAGAAACCCTGATGAGGTAAATCCAATTCCTCTGCACGTGATATCGTTATAGGAACACAAAGCACACCTCGTGCATTCTTCAACATGAAGTTAACCTTCTCTGGCGTTATCATTTCTGCAGCCATAATAAGGTCGCCTTCATTCTCTCGGTCTTCATCATCTACTACGATAACGAACTTTCCTTCCCGAAAGTCTTTCAGTGCATCCTCGATGCTATCGAGTTTAAAATCTTCCATATAGTTACTGATTTATATTGTTTTTATCAATAGCCCTTTGCTTCTTCTTTTTCCTTTATACGTTGTATCTCTGCGATAATCGTATCATTACAGCTAATAATAGTACGAAGGTCGCGATAAAGACGTAAGCGGAAACGCCACATTCGGAAGTAGAAGAAAATACCAGCAGGCACTATAACTGCTGCAAGAATGTTCGACCACTTATGATCGAATGGTCTTGTATGTGCCTTTACTGCTAATATTGGGTATTTATTTAATTCTGCCATGATGACTTTATTACGCGTATTGCCTAAGTCTTCTATGACATTTTCAAGTTCATCATTAATCTTCTCAATGACATGATCCGTATGATAGCGGAAGAACACCTTTATAATATTAGGCGCAGACTTCAACCTGCGTGTCTTAGCATACTCCGTAATTCTTACGCTCAGATCATTGAGTTGTTCTGCTGCCTTGCTATAATCAGGGTCATTTAAGATAACCTCCTTGCTGGCCACACTACGTTTCACACGCATTCCAAACATCTTCATCAACATGTTCTTATACATATCCGCATTGAACACTGTTGAATCATTGTTCGCCTTGTAGGTGAAGAATACAGCCATTGGGATAAGAACAGCCATAGACAATCCTTTACCAAACCATATCGCCCAGTCTCCCTGACGTGACATTCGATAACCAGTATTATCGAGGATATAAAAAATAATGAATACGATAACGCTGATAATGATAGGAATACCCAATCCTCCCTTACGGATAATCGCACCAAGTGGAGCTCCGATAAAGAAGAAGATAATACATATCAACGACAAGGTGAACTTGTTAATCGTCTCAATATCATGTAGACGGATTAGCCTATCACCATCGCTGGTTATCATACTCTTAAAATCAAGGTCGCTAACTTCTTGCTGAACGGTAGACAACGCTTGGTCAATAACATAACGACGCTGGTCTGCAGGAAGCTTTTTAAATACCGAGTCTACGTTAAATGCCTTTTCTCCCGACAGTTTAATTGCCTGTTTCTTATCTGAAGCTTTAAGATTAGGTTCTCGATAATAAACAGTCTGCGCATCCTTATAAAACGCATTACCCACACTATCATAAACATGCACTAAGGAGTCTTTGTCGTGCTGTATCTTCTGAATACTCTTCGTACGGGCATCGTTAGAGATACCAGCCATATCCGTAAGATTGAAGTCACCATCAAAATCAAGAACTATATGCTTGTGTGCAAATGTCTCTCGACGGTAAGGTACACTGGCACTATTTCCCATTTCCTGTGAGCGCATATTCTCAAACCACTCGCCACTCCATAGGTTAAGAACAAGATGTTTCTTATCTGCTGTAGACTGCAACATACCTGAGTCTGCAAGGATAATAGCCTGATCTTCGTAGCTATCCGTCATTCGGTACACCATAATATTATATAGGTGACCAGTCTTCAAGTCTTTCTTCTCTACGTAGAGATTGGTTTGTGGAATACCATCATAGAAGATTCCTTCTGGGATTTCCAACTCAGGACTCTTCTGCTTCATAGAGATAAGCAGTTGGGCTATATGTTTATGTGCTATTGGTCCTACGTTATTTTTGGAAGTAAAAAGAGCCAAAAAGCAATAAAAAAATACTAACAACAATCAGTCCTCTAAACGACTGAATCAAAGAGATACCAGCTGCTTTTATTGCTGTCAACTCTGAACTTTCGCCAAGGTTACCATAAGAAATAAGCGATGAAAGAAGAATCGCCAAAGGAAGTGCCTGTGGCACCATCATCAAAGCTCATATACCAAAAGAATTGTCCAAGAACGTCCATTGACAATCCTTTTCCAATCAAGTCATCAACATATCGCCACAAGAACTGCATCATCAACACAAACAAGCTGATGAAGAATGTTCCCATGAAAAGCATACCAAACTGCTTGGCAATGAATATATCTAACTTCTTGATTTGAAACATGATATAATAACGAGGTTCTTATCCTCCCTTATTTTATGTGCGAAGCTATTACGAATAAAAGCAAAGAAATCTTGCTTTTTATCTGTAAAATACGACTTACCTTTTGCAAAATTACATAAAAATATCAGAGTAATGGTCTTTTTTTAGTATTTTTTTATTCTTTTACCAGTGTCTTTCCTTTTTATAACATCTACCCTCCTCTACCCTTTACTCTTTTGTTTATACATCTTCTCCATAAAGCGCTACAACTTCAAAAGAAGTAACACTGGAAAGGCTCTTTCTTTCTCTATCTGTACAATATACTGAGTAAACAAAGAACATCATTCCACTCTTACAACCCCTCTAAACAACAGAATAGAGTATATGGACGGCTACTTCAACGTCGTGTCATATACCCTATTCCGATTACAATATATTTATAAAAGATTACATTCCTGTTATACGATGTAGGCGGTCTATATTCTGATTCCAAAGTTGTTCCAACCCTTCCACATCATCATCATCAGCGAAGTCAGTAACCAACAGATGATAGTTGCCAGCAATCTCGCTATGAAACATCTTCATTTCCCAATAAGAATCACTATCAGACGACTCCCAATGAAAACGTATATAATTGTTTTTTACCATTTCGACAACTGTTGCTGTATGTGTATCGTGTTCACGTAGCGGGTCACCCCAAATAAAGGTTGCCACATCTTCATTAATCGTTACTTCATCTGCCAACCATTTCATCAAACCAATTGGTGTGCTAATCAGTGCCCACACAGCACTGCCCGAACGTGTTTTCAATTCGTATTCCAGTTCGATTTTCTTACTCATCTTCAATTATTACGTTTTAATATTATTCTTTTTCAACTCTTTTTTTCTGCTATCAACGCTTCAAAAACATTCTATTAAAAGACATTCTTCATACAAGTCAGTTTTTTTAGCAGTTGTACAAATAGTCATTAGAAACAACATAGTCTACATCATGTTAGAACTACAATTCTCTTTTCATGCGCCATACAGAAGGACATATCTTTAACGAATAAAGCCCCATTTTATTGCCTTCCAAACAAACTAACAGATAAATCCGTCAGTAATATTACAAGCCAAGAAATGCAGTTATCACACAAAATAACAACATGTTATATAGTCGTTTATTCCTATTATCAGGTGCAAATATAAAACTTTTTTTATCGAATATCCATTAAAAAAACGACTTAATATTTGCGAGTATGATATTTTCTTCATACCTTTGCACCCGCTTTTCAAGAACGAAAGTTAAATGGACGGCGGGATAGCTCAGTTGGTTAGAGCGTCGGATTCATAATCCGGAGGTCCGGGGATCGTAGCCCCTGTCTCGCTACAAAAAGGTTGATAATCATTATGATTACCAACCTTTTTTGTTTTCTATACAACCCAATGCACGTCTCAACATGAGTTTAAGCAGACAGGAAAAAGATTTTATTATAAAGCTATTCTTAACTTCATCGTACATACACATATCTTACAAGAATATTTTTATTTCATTTTCCTGTCACTTTTAACACTTCGTTTATCTCTCTGTAAACTAACAAGTTAAGCACATACAACAAATGACAGCAGTGACAGCAAAATGAATTTCAACAATTGCCCAAGCAGCTCCACAAACTAAATGTGTATCCACACTAAAATATCTACTGTTCTACGAAAACTTATCAGGAAGTAGCAACTATTCATAGCGTTCGCAATAGCTCCTATCAATAATTCCCATTACAAACTATCATAAAACTTACAAGGCGAGCCTTTCGACTCGCCTTGTGAATTTAATCAGTAACAGGTTATAAAACCTTATGGAAGGCTGATAGCCTCACTTGGACAAACTGATGCACAAGTACCACACTCAGTACAAGCGTCTGCATCAATTTTATAGATATCACCCTCAGAGATAGCCTCTACTGGACATTCGTCGATACATGTACCACAAGCGATACAATCATTACCAATTACGTAAGCCATAATATAAATAATTTATAATGTTAATAATGTTCTTGTATTACAAATAGGCTCAATACCTAAATTTGATGATGCAAAGGTAGAAATAATTTCTGGAATACCTAAACATATTGATAAAAAAATTACAAATATTTAGACGGCATAAAAAAATAAAAAAACATGAAATCATTTTTCATCCTAACTTACTAACAAACTGACTATTACATAAACTTTTTGAAACAATTATAAACAACAGATTAACCTCTATTTAGCCAAAAACATCCTTTCCACTCCCTACCTAAAAAAAGGATGAGAAGGCAGAAAAAGTTGGACGAGAACTTTATTAATATAGACAATAAAACCAGTAGAAATACGTTTGAAGATTAATTATGAAAAGAATATTAGTAGCCCTCATCCTATTGGCTTCCGTGCTGACAATCCACGCACAGGAACGAAGAGTGCAGAACCGCCCTTATACGGATCTGCGTGATTTTCATTTCGGAGTGCTCGTTGGTACACATCTGCAAGACCTTGAACTTAACAATGTTGGACCACAGATGGTCGACCTTGATGATGGCAACGGAGTAGTTCAGAAGATTGTTTCAGCCGATCAAGACCGTTGGGATGCTGGATTCACTGTGGGTGTATTGGGTGAGTTGCGCCTCAATTCTACCTTTCAGTTGCGTATGGCTCCAGCCATGTACTTTGGCACTCGACATCTGACTTTCCGTAATATCACAGACCTTAACGCACAAGGAGAGCCTACAGAGCAGGTGCAAGAACTCAAAACGGCATACATTTCTTGCGCTTTCGACCTCATTGCAGCTGCTCCTCGCTTTAATAATCATCGCCCTTACGTGATGTTAGGACTGAATCCTATGCTCAACCTCTCAGGTAAAGACAATGATTATATCAAGCTCAAACGTAGCGATGTCTTCGTAGAAGTAGGGACTTGGATGTGATTTCTATCTCCCTTATTTTAAACTACGTCCAGAGTTAAAGTTCATGTATAGTCTTATGAACAGTCTTGACAAGAGTCATGCAAAGAATCTCCAAGACAAGAATATGCTCATGTACACCAACTCTGTTAACGAAACACGAGCAAAGATGATAGCACTTACTTTCTACTTCGAGTAAATCCCTTTATGTGTCAAGCAAATCAGATATGGCATAAAAAGATTAATAACGAAGAAAGACTTATCAAAAGCAAATAGAATCTATGCAATTTTGAAGTTGAACTCCAAAATTGCATAGATTTTTTTATTAAAACACACTTTTCGCTTGTACACATGCCTTTTTTATGTAATTTTGGAGTTGAACTTCAAAATTGCATAGATTAGATTTATAAAATTATTCATTTACTAAATAAGAATCTAAAGTTCATAAACTAAAAGGAATTATGAGAAAGTCTATTATCCTAATCGTTGCACTCATAGCAAGTTTGAACATAAGTGCACAAACTAAAGAGAAAGCAAGATAGTCTGAACATACCAGTGTTTCTTGTAGATGGAGTTGAGGTACAGAACATCGATAACCTTGACCAAAAAAAGACATCATTAGTGTGAATGTTATCAAAAAAACGGTGACTTCAACAAGTTATTTTATCCACGTACTGGCGGCGTGATGCTGATTACAACAAAAATCAAAAAAGTATCTGAAGCCTATCATTCAAAAAGTATCAGGAAAAATATGAAGAAAGCAAAGAGTGACAAGAAAGTCTGGTGAGATTTACATAAGATAAAGGTGCACACAAACACCTTTCATAATACGAGAACGCTATCAGACTATAGCTTTTTACATCGTAATCAATGTCCAATAGTAGCTGAATAATCGTAACTGCTACTATTGGGATTGGTTCTTGTAAATAAACGAGATTGATTACATCAAATTAATACCATGCATAAAACAAAAAACAAATAGATACGATAGCTGCTTCAACAAACAACTTGTCCCCTTATTAAACACTATTTGTAAACTATTTTCACACAACTCAAATCTAATATATGCTCTTTTGGCTTCTAAAAGACGCCTAATTGACTTGCAAAAGGTGCCCTTTTAACCTCTTACTAACGCCCTTTTAAAGTCTAATTAAGCACCTTTTCTTATACCATTTTATAACTAATTGATTTTCTGTTGGTTGCAAACTTGTTCTTAATACGTATTTTCTCCCTTATTTATGGAAGTTTTATTTGAATTTATGTAATGATTTTTCAAATCCTTATTTGCGTAATTTTCAACATATTAAAAGAAGGGGTTTTCTGTGTCGAAAGATGATAATAGAATAGACAGTGGACAGTTTTAGCAATGTATTCGCTTAATGATAAACTTTCAATAACGTTTTAGAAAGTATAAAAGACTGTGGGCTGCATCAATAAGATTGCTACTGACAATCATACTGATACAGCCCACATTATTTATATATAGGTCTTATCGATTGAAAGACCTACTTTTTCTTCTTCATATCAAGCACCAACTTACCTACGTAAATAGCATGCTTACCATTCTGATCTTCGCCAACCATCTTGCCGTCAAGGTCTTTCACGTACTCTAACTTTGTAAGATAGGTATGTGAGTGACCACCTAATACAAGGTCAAGACCACGAGTTCCTGCGATAACCTCCTCATCACTGACACCTTCTATATTCCAACCAAGGTGAGAAATACAGATAATAAGGTCGCACTTCTTTGCCTTTAATTCGTTGATAACCTTCTGTGCACAAGCGACAGGGTCGTTATAAACAATTGGACCATAGTTAGCTTTCACTACCAAACCATCCAATTTTGGAGCAAGACCAAAGACACCAATCTTCAGTCCGTTACGCTTCAAAATGATGTATGGCTTAACCAACTTTGCTAATTCAGTTCCTTTAAAATCATAGTTTGCACAAACGATTGGGAAGTTTGCCTTCTTAAAGAGGCGCACCATATTATCCAAACCAAAGTCAAATTCATGATTACCAATCGTAGCAGCGTCATAGTGCATCTGATTCATCAGTCCCACTTCAACATCACCCTTAAACATTGTGTAATAAGGTGAGCCTTGCGAGAAGTCGCCACTATCAAAGAGTAGCAAGTCAGGGTTCTTTGCACGCTCCTCTTTAAGCATTGCAATACGACGCACAAAACCACCACGATCAGCCTTCATCGTATCAGCAAGATTAGGACTTAGCGGATAAATCTGACTATGTGTATCGTTTGTATGGAGGATTGTCAGTTTCTTGTCCTGTCCAAAACCTACAACAGCCATGAAACAGAACATTATCAATAATATATTTCTTTTCATTTTCCTAACTCCTTAAATATTTATTCCACACGGATACGTCCTTCTGTGTGAGCATTAACCACCTTACCTTGAGCTGTCTGCTCCTTGAAATAGTTCATAATAATAAAACGTGTGTTGTTACTGCTTTCTTGTGGTGAAACAACACTTGTTGCAGACTTAAACGCCTCCATCTTATCATTTCCCTGTGCTAAGTAATCGAGCGTAGCAATACGATAACTTGCTTTTGGATCAATCTCCTTACCATGCAAACGAGCAGATTTAAGCTTATGGTCGCGTGTGAAAACAAGTTCTACTCCATGGCTAACAGCCTCACCACCGGTATGAGCCATCTGTGAGAATAGCTCTAAAGTTTCTCACCAGAAAGTGTTACGAAGCAAATTTTATTCTCGAAAGGTGCGATATCCAACACGTCACCAAAGGTAATCTTACCCTTAGAAAGGGCTGCACGGATACCACCCATATTGTAAACACCAAAGTCAACCTTCTCATTATAATCACGTGCAGCCCACACCATGATGTCTGCCAACAGATTAGAAAGATCGCTCTCTGGGCGGTGTGCCACCATATCGTGGTCAACCTCTCCCACAACAGGTCCCATCACCGAGTCAACCTTGTGCTTAAATGGTTCCATAAACTTTGCTGCCCCAGCGTCAGGAGTAGCATCATATCGATTATCAACCAGCACACGTGTACGCTGAATGCCTGCTAACTCATAATGAGAAGCACAGCCCGTCAACGCCAGTAATGCTGTTAATCCAGACAGATAAACCGTTTTTTTATACATATATAATGACTTTTATAGTTCTCATAACTATTTATCAGAGTAGGAAATAGCCCTACTTTTGATTAACTTCGAACGTCGCTCATCCTGTTATGTATAGGTTACATCACAAGCCGACAACGTTCAAAAAAAGATAATGCAAAAAGTAAGAAAAAAACGAATCAAATGCTTGTCGCATTATTAAAGATATACTGCCAAAGTGAAAAACACGTTCAAAAAAACAAAGTGCATAGAACTACATATACCTCATTTTAGGTATTGCATATCATAAAGAATATTAATACTTTTGCAGACGTTTATTAACACTCATAGGATTGTATTATATGAAGAAAGAAACAATTTATCTATCTCTCGCAATGCTTGCAATTACAAATATCCCTTGTAATGCACAATCAGAAGAGATTAAAGACTCACATTACATCTCGAAGAAGTAACAATCAGTACCACACGTATGCCTGAAATAAAGCAGAATGCGGCTGCTACAGTTACGATTATTGACCAAAAAGCAAATAGCAGAAATGAGCAAATCGGCTCCCTGATATCACCCATCTCTTGGGCATGCTCACGCCTGGTATGGCTCTATCAAGTAATACCACAAGCTCGCGTGCACAATCACTTCGTGGAAGAAGTGCACTCATCTTTGATTGATGGTATACCTCAGTCAACTCCTTTACGTTCAACAGACCGTGATATCCGAACCATCGATATCGCTGCTATCGACCATATAGAAGTGGTAAAAGGGATCTACCGCTCTCTATGGTAATGGTGCTATCGGAGGATTGATAAACATCATAACTAAGAAGAATACCACCAACAGATCTGTAGCTGGAGAGACGACTCTCTCGGGTTCAACTTATAACTTCTTCCGTCACGGGAAAAGGGCAAGGTTATCGCATCAACCAGCAAGTTTATGGTCGGTTGGGGACAGTTTGATTATCTCGTAAATGGGGCTTTCGGACGTACAGGTAGTGCTATTGATGGTGATGGAAAGTTTATCTCTCCACGCTACGGACTCGGTGATACCTATACAACAAACGTACTTGTTAACCTCGGTTATTCCCTATCTCCAAAGAACAGAATCGAGTTAATGTATAATTTCTATCGTAGTTTGCAAGACACGAAATTGATTCCTTTCGGTGGAAAATACCTCCAAAGTCCTTCTATTGGTATCATTGGCAGCAAGGACCCACAGGCTGTTGACGAGGGAACAAGATACAATCACAATGCTTACCTCAAGTTTACATCAAAGGATATATTCAAACATACCGACTTAGAAGCATCTGTTTATGGTTCGGGAATATATACTATCTTCGACTTCCGTAAGGCTAACCCAGCACAGCCAAGATGGGAAGAAACAAGTGGACAGTCGGCTGTTAAAGACCGTAAGTTTGGTTTTCGCACCCAGTTTAATACTCGACTTATATTCTCAGAGAATGCTTTTGCACATTTAGCATACGGTTATGACTATCTCTACAACAAGACATCTCAACCATTGGTAGATGGTAGATATTGGGTACCATGGTTAACAAGTAACAATCATGCACCCTTTATCCAAGTGAAGACCACACTTTGGGCAACACCTAAACCTCAAATTAGGAGGACGTTACGACTTCATTAATGTAAACGTACCAGACTATGATGTATTGCGCAATAAGCTCTCCGACCCACAGGTTCAGGTCAAGGGTGGAAAGCTAAAGTATAATAATATGTCTTTTAACGTTGGTCTTTCCTATAACAGATATCGCGCATTTCAACCCTTCGTAGCCTACTCTCAAGGTTTTTCTATCTTTGATTTAGGACGTACATTACGTGCTGCCAAGGCTGATGTACTCTCTAAGATATCAACAGAACCAGTAAAGACAAACAACTACGAGGTGGGCGTTTACTCTGATATTAACCATTGGGCTGCAGTTGAATGGATCTGTTTTCTACACCTATTCTAAGCTTGGAAGTGACCTCAAGATAGAGAATGGTTTCTGGGTAGTAAACCGTACTCCACAGAAGGTGTATGGCGTTGAATTGAGTGCAGATGCACAAATTCTCCGTAACTTAAAGGCTGGTGCTAACTTCTCATGGTTCGAAGGTAAGCTCAAATCAGCTACTGGTGATTGGGACACATATATGTCAAACATTTCCATCCCAGCCGCTAAGTTGGCAATGTATGTCAACTATGCTCCTGTCAAGAACACCTATCTCCAACTGCAATACATGCACACCGGTAAGCGTGACAGATTTACTCCTAATGCTTCAGGAGTATATAAGGAGGGTGAAGGTATCGTAAATCGTATCAACTTACTAAACCTTACTGCAGGCGTAAAGATGAAGGTTTGCGACTTAAGTTTGGCTGTATCCAACTTATTGAACTACACTTATTACACACCAGCATCTATGATGATGGCACGTAATGCAGAGTATGCACATGCTGATGGACGCAAGATAACACTCACTGCAGTGTTCAAGTATTAATGTTCAAACACTCGATATACTTATTCTCAGGTGCAGGAAGGACATTATATAACAAGGTAAAGTTAGGTAAAGTTTACCTCTTATAATTATATAAGATACCCTTCTAAATACAGAAGCAGCCTAAAGTATATCATAAACTATAAGCAGGGAAGACGGAATACAACAAGTATTCTACCGCTTCCCTGCTTTTCTTTTAGTTCTTCCGTTAAAAGTGTAGATTGTTATTAGAATGAGATAATCCACATACATGGTATGCTTTTCATCCAATAAGATTGTTTTATAAAGACTCAACACTCAACAGCCATCACCCAACACTGTATAATTACCCTCAATTAAATGGTTTTTACAAATAGGGGTAAACTGACATGACAAATGTAATTAGATGCGATGTCTATCCATCTTATACAAACAACTTATTCCTTATTAAATTGAAGTTTGTAAATTATTTTCATCGATTCAAAACTAATACATACTCTTTTGGGTTCTAAAAGACGCCCTAATTGACTTGCAAAAGGTGCCCTTTAAGCCCCTTACTAACGCCCTTTTGAAGTCCAATTAAGCACCTTTTTATTCTACTACTTTATAACTAACTGATTCTCTGTTGATTGCAAACCTGATTCTCATATGTTTTTTTGCCGTCCTTTATAGATGTTTTTACCCGAAATTATGTAATGATTTTTTTCAAAACTCTTGTCTACAGATTTTCAAAGTCTTAAATGAAATGGTTTTCAATGTCAGAGGATGATAATAGAACAGATAGTTGACTGTTTTAGCTATGCTTTTGTTTAATGAGTAACTTCGATTCTTCCGTTAAAGCAATACGAAAAGTGTCCACACATTTAACGGAAGAACCATTCTCTTACTTCTCAAAAAACCTTATTTATCTCTTCACACCCTATTTACTACCAACGTATAGATAAGCTTTCATTACTACATGAGAGGCACACTATCAGCCCTTTATACCTCAGAAAGACAATAGTTGCAACCCTACTAAAAGACCACTAACGCAGAATGCAACTATTAAAAAGTCATTAAACCTTTGACAGAAACACATAATTACTTACTTTTTGCAATACATATCAATTAATTCAACAAAAACATTTATTATTATGAAAAAGAGTTTGTTCGTTAGCATAGTTATGCTCTTTGTAGGCATGACTGTCAATGCGCAGGATTACAAAAAACAGTCGTTCATACCAGAAGCAGCTATGCCAGATGCAGGTATCTACCTCCCAGCTCCACCTGACACAGCATCTTATCAATTTGATTATGACTTCCGTCAGTATTGGTGGGGTCGAAAGATGAGAGAGGACAAAGAACGTGCTGCACAGGCTAAGTTCGACGCCAACTTCGATGTTGATTCTGTTCTCGTAGGCTTTGCTCCATCTTTTGGTTTGCTTATCACACCAGAAAAGACACCAGAGACCTACAAACTCATGTGCATGATAGGTATTGATGGCAACCACGCTGTTGACCGTGCTAAAGCGAAATATATGCGTAAACGTCCGTTTGCACAGTTCCATGAGCATACACTTCAACCACAGTTTGAGGCAGAGTTGATTAACAACGGCTCTTATCCTTCAGGTCATACCTGTCGCGGTTGGATATTCGGATTGACTTTGACAGAGCTGAATCCATCACGTGGCAACGAGATTATGAAGCATGCTTACGAGTATGGTCAGAGCCGAGTGATCTGTGGTTATCACTATCAGAGCGATGTTGATGCAGGCCGTCTTTGCGCAAGTGTAGGCTTTGCTGCCGTACAATCATCTGATGCTTTCCAAAAGCAAATGGCAAAGGCTAAGAAAGAAATAGCCAAGGTGCTTGCAACAAATAAGCATTAAAAAGCTAACAATTACTTTGTTATTTCATTGAAAAGTAGTAACTTTGCACCGCTTTTCGGCGTAACCGCTGATCGTGGAAGAGTCATGGATTACGTTACGTTGGAACGACAAACAATATTTAATTAATAGAAAAAAATGGATTTAATTAAAGTTGCTGAAGAAGCATTTGCAACCGCAAAGCAGTTCCCAGAGTTCAAGGCTGGTGACACTATCACTGTCGCTTACAAAATCGTCGAGGGTAACAAGCATCGTATTCAGCTCTACCGTGGCGTAGTTATCAAGATTTCTGGTCATGGTGAGAAGAAGCGTTTCACAGTTCGTAAGATGTCAGGCACCATTGGTGTTGAGCGTATCTTCCCAATCGAGTCACCAAACATCGATTCTATCGAGGTGAACAAGCGCGGTAAGGTTCGTCGTGCGAAACTCTACTACCTCCGTGAACTCACAGGTAAGGCTGCACGCATCAAGGAGAAGAGAACTGTTGTTGCAGAGAAGTAAGCCCTTGGAAATCCAAGAAAATAAAAGTCCGAAACTATTGGTTTCGGGCTTTTTTATTTACCTATTAATAAGGATTATTAGACATTCATTATTGATAAAGCTAACGAAAGAAGGAGAGAAAGAGTTATCATATTGCATCATATAAAACATCTTCTTATCAGTTTTCTTGACTATAAAGAAAAAACTTCTCACCGTAAAAACACATATAAATAATGTAGGGACCCATGCTTTGCTTATCTTGTGATAGGTATCGCTAACAGATAAACACATCATATGTCCCTACAATCCTTCAGAGATAACCTTTCAGAGAAATTCCCCTACTCAATCTCTCTACAGAGCAATTAATCTTCGTAATTCAACTTTGCATCATTTTCACCATGCAAAGCCGCATTTAAGTCTTTCCAATTCTGGAAACCAGCAAAGAGAGCCAGCCTGTCTAAAGTCTTTTTAGAAGGTTTTTCCTTCCCCTTGAAATAGCCAATAATTTTTCTTCAATGAAGCCGATTCCAAGTGAATGTGATAAAGTGCTAACCTACTGGACAATCTTTCCAAGTCAGAAGCCAGTTCTCTGCGGATATTTGCCTTTTGACCAAGCTCCTCGATAATGGTTCTAAGCTTCTTTTTCATTTCTCATTCTTCACTATATATACTAACGTGATACAAAAGTAATAAAAGAATAAGTAATTAAGTAATATTCAACGACTTTTCTTAAAGTTAAATATGTTAATTAAACTTGTAAACAAAGAGTGTAAATATAAATTACGTACTATGCTATATAAAAACGCTTTGAAATAGAAAAGAAAGCAGCAGCTTTAGATAGGCAAAACCACCATAAGAGAAACATTATTTAGCGTATTGTGGCGTCTTCTTTACCATATTCTATCCTCTTCTAAACCAGCTTATCACACAACATTTAGTGCTTCGCACATCATGTGCGAAGCGTTAGCACCCTATGTGCGAAGCATCAACACCACACGTGCGGACCATCCGCACAAAGACAGAAAAGCAATGAAACGATGCATATTTGAATACAAAACAAAAATAACAAGCGTCCTTTTATAAGGATAGAAATAGAATACTACCCATTACAAAAGGACGCTTATATTTCGTCATTTCAACCTAATAGCAGTATTGAAAGCGTATGCTATTAGGCAAATCAAACCAACTTACTTCACAGCAATGCACTCAATCTCAACAAGCGCACCCTTTGGCAAAGCCTTTACAGCGAATGCAGAACGTGCTGGATAAGGTTCCTTGAAGAACTCGGCATAAACTTCATTCATCGCAGCGAAGTTCTCCATATCAGAAAGGAATACTGTTGTCTTAACAACATGAGACAGGTCTACACCTGCAGAAGCCAACACGTTGCATACGTTAGTGAGCGACTGGCGAGTTTGTTCCTTCACACCACCCTCAACAAAAGCATTGGTAGCTGGGTCAATAGGAAGTGAACCAGATGCGAAAATAAAACCATTGGCTTCAATAGCCTGACTGTAAGGACCTACTGCAGCAGGTGCCTTGTCTGTGTGTAATGCTTGCATATCTTTAAGTAATTTAAAGGGATTAGAGGAGTCAGAGGGTATTCAGCCTGCGCAGGATAGTCCTCACGCTCCAAAGATTGTTTTCTTTTCGAGTGTAAAAGTACTGATTTTCTTCAAAAGAAACAAACCAACACGCCTAATTTACTTAAAAACGACAAGCGTAACAGCGTATTCCATTATTTTTCCTTATCTTTGCACTACCAATTTACATATACCACATAAGTTATATGAAAGAATTAGCTCTTAAGTACGGATGCAATCCGAACCAAAAGCCTTCACGTATCTATATGGAGGAAGGCGAACTCCCAATCACAGTTCTCAGTGGTCGTCCCGGCTACATTAACTTTCTTGATGCGCTCAACAGCTGGCAACTCGTTAAAGAGTTGAAGGCCGCTACTGGTCTGCCTGCAGCTGCATCGTTCAAGCATGTCAGCCCAGCTGGTGCTGCAGTGGGTCTCCCTTTGAGTGATACTCTCAAGAAGATTTACTTCGTCGATGATGTTGACTTCGAGCTTACACCGCTTGCCAGCGCCTATGCACGTGCTCGCGGAGCCGACCGTATGTGTTCTTATGGCGACTTCTGTGCGCTCAGTGACACCTGCGATAAGGAGACAGCGTTGCTGATTAAGCGTGAAGTTAGCGATGGTGTTATCGCACCTGACTATACTCCAGAGGCTTTAGAAATTCTGAAGGATAAGCGTAAGGGTGCATACAATGTCATTAAGATTGACCCTAACTATGTGCCTGCTCCTATAGAGAAGAAGCAAGTTTTCGGCATTACATTTGAACAGGGCCGCAACGAGGTGAAGCTTGATGATCCTGCACTCTTCGAGAACATCCCTACAAAGAACAAGACATTTACTGAGGATGCTAAGCGTGATCTCATCATTTCGTTGATTACATTTGAAGTATACACAGAGTAACTCTGTTTGCTATGTGAAGGACGGACAGGCGATTGGTATTGGTGCTGGACAGCAGAGTCGTATCCACTGCACCCGTTTAGCTGGTAGTAAAGCTGACGAATGGTGGTTGCGCCAGTGTCCAAAGGTTATGAATCTTCCATTTAAGAAGGGTATTCGCCGTGCCGATCGAGATAACACAATCAATATCTACATCTCTGATGAGTATGAAGATGTGCTGCAGGATGGTGTATGGCAGCAGTTCTTCACAGAATGCCCAGAGCCTCTGACACGTGAGGAACGCAAAGAGTGGATTGCCAAGAATACGGGTGTTGCACTCGGTTCTGACGCATTCTTCCCATTTGGCGACAACATAGAGCGTGCGCATAAGAGTGGTGTAGAATATATAGCACAGGCTGGTGGAAGTATTCGTGACGACCATGTTATTGACACTTGTGACAAATACAACATCGCAATGGCATTTACTGGCGTTCGTTTATTCCATCATTAATAAGATTGTATATGAGTGATATTGACGATATTATTGAAACCGGAATGGTCTTTCGGGGTGCCTCGAAACCCAAAACCGATGATGGCAAGGTGAAAACCAAAGCCAAGAAAAAGAAGTATATTACAGGTGCACACGGCTCTGGCAGTGCAAAGCAGAAGGCTAAATACCGTCAGCAACGTGCTAACCGACACAAGTAAACAAAACAACAAACGCCCTCATTTCTCCGTCCTTGTCAAAGGGAACTGGAGAAACGAGGGCGTTTGTTATTGATGATACGGCTATTTACTCATAGCCATCACCAAAGTCTTCACCAGGATACTTCCTTAATAAGCTGGAAAAACGAGGATTATAATGAGACAACATAGCCGAATGAAAGATTGTTGCCATCGTTATATCAGAGCTATATTCACGGTCTTTCTTTTTTGAAGACAAGGCAAGCGTTGCGTCAATAAAGTTGTATGCCCACTGATTATTATAAGCCATTACTGCCTCAAATAAGTATTTGCTACGAGGTAGCATGCTACTATCATGTTGCTTTATTTCATAGTCTCGGATGCGCATAAGCAAAGGAACAAAATCTTGACAAGCCCAAACCGTAACTGCTAACAAGGCATTATTGGTTTCATCATCTTCCCTATCAACATCTTCATTCCCATTATCATAATGTAATAAAGCATCCAATAAGATAGATTTATCCTCCTCTCTACGATAGGAAGCTAAAGCTTTCAGTGCCTGATAGGTTTGTTCTTTAAGAACTATCTCCTTTATCCTTGAATAATAGCTTTCCTTCGGTGGAAGTCTCAATAAAAGTTTCTTTGTATATTGATATTTGGACAATCCGGGTGTATAGAGTGCTAAAGAGTCATTACGCAATGAATCTTCCTTACTAATGACCGTCTTATCTCTGCATGACTGAACATTACGTAAGAATACACTACCAGCATACTCCTCTTCTATTACATCATCTGAACGCACATAAATCTTCGTCGTATCAGTATAATTCGAGAGTAATATTTCCTCTAAGTGTGCATACTTTCGACGTATCAAAGCATCTGTAGCTGCAAGTCGAACACCCACAGAATAGCTCCTATTAGTAAGTTCGCAAAGTTCTTTCGTAGTACATAATGAATCTAATAAAGACTGCACCACAGGAAAAGCTCTTGGTCCTTTGCATGTTTAATATAAGTCGTATCAATACAATCCAACAGACTATCTACATTCAGATAATACTGTCTACCATTAGTATTTTGCATTTCATGGTATGTTCCAGTTCTATTCAACAGAAAGAGAACCTTCGCTATCTGCTCCTGTCGCTTGTCTGTACAAGCCACCAACAGCATACATATTGAAAGGAAAAACAGGATTTTCTTCATACTACACAATAAATATCTTTGCACGGAATAAACACCTTCGAAGACAACAAAGATACTAAATTATTGATAAAAACATGCTTTTCAATCTCTTTTCTTCATCTTATTACCTTTCAAATAGAAGGTATAAAATCATTGTAAAGAAAGACTTGTGCGAATTATATTCATGAAAAAAAAGATTTATCTTCATGAAAGGAAATATTTATTTTCACGACAAGAAATATTTATTTACGTGAAAAATAATTCCGTAATAACCATGGAATGGGTATCTATTTCAAGGCAATACCAGTGTAAATAGTGCCGAATCCTTCTTTAAGAATACGTGCTGAGAAGAAGTCGGAAGCATTATCATAAGTGCAGATACCAGACTGAAGGATATTAGCTGTTGGCACACCAAGTTCTTCTAATTGAAGTTGATTGCAGAGCGGAAGGTCGATATGCCATTTCTCATACATACGTGCAATGCGTTCCATAGGGAAACCTGCATCTGAAAAAGCATCATAAACCTCCTGACCTACCTCAAAGTTCTTCAGTGAAATACAAGGACCAACAACCGCCTTGAGTTCCTTTGGGTCTGTACCATATAGTTCTGTCATCTTGCGAAGGGTGTGCTGTGCAATACGCTGCACCGTACCACGCCAACCGGCATGGGCTGCACCAATGGCATGATGAACAGGATCATAAAAAGAACAGGAACACAATCAGCCGTATGAACACCGATGCAGACGTTACGACAATCGGTAACGACAGCATCTTTTCCCTCTTCCATCTCGTACTGTTCAGCGGCTGAAAGATGAAAAAACGCATCCGTCACAGTCAGACAATGTGTCTCGTGTATCTGATGCAGACGGATAACCTTATCCGCCTGAACACCAATCTCTGCTGCTACAGCCTGCAGATTCTCGGCTACAGCAGATGGTTCATCACCCCGATGAGGGTTGATGTTGAGTGTAGCAAGCTTTCCCTTGCTAACTCCGCCATGACGGGTAGTGCTAAAGCTGACTACCTCGTCGGCAAGATTAAAGTAATGTAGAACAGGCTTAATCATTCGTATATTCAAAATCTTCGAGGTCTTCTACCTCATCCAATTCGTCTATACCCACCTCTTCAACATCATCAATATCAGCGTCCTCAGCTGCTAACTCGGCAGCAAAACGCGACATATCCTTGTCACGATGAACCAGTGTATCTTCTGAAAGAATACTTTGCAGTTTATTACTTTCTGCATTAAGTTCTTTCCAAAGAATATCCTTTAAGTCATCAATTCCCTGTCCTGTAACAGCTGATATGAAGACAACAGGAAGGTCTGTTGGCAACGTTTCACGCAGCATCTCAATGAGTTCATCATCAAGAAGGTCACTTTTCGTTACCGCTAAGACACGATGTTTGTCGAGCATCTCTGGATTAAACTGCTGCAACTCGTTTAGTAACACCTCGTATTCGCGCTTGATATCGTCGGTGTCTCCTGGCACCATAAAAAGCAGAAGGGAGTTTCGTTCGATATGACGGAGGAAACGCAAGCCGAGTCCCTTACCTTCACTGGCTCCTTCGATGATACCAGGAATATCAGCCATAACGAAACTTTGGTTATCACGATAGCTGACAATACCTAACGATGGTTCCATCGTTGTGAAAGGATAGTTGGCTATCTTTGGCTTTGCACTTGAGAGAGAAGACAGCAAAGTAGACTTACCTGCATTTGGGAAGCCCACCAAACCGACATCAGCTAACAGCTTCAACTCAAGAATAACAGTCATCTCCTGCATTGGTTCACCTGGTTGTGCATAGCGTGGAGCCTGATTCGTAGCTGTACGGAACTGGAAATTGCCCAATCCACCACGTCCACCTTTCAGCAGTAACACCGTCTGTCCGTCATGCATAACATCGCAAACATACTTGCCAGTTTCGGCATCATAGGCAACAGTACCACAAGGAACATCAATATAAATATCCTTGCCATCTGTACCATGACACTTATCACGACCGCCATTACCTCCATGCTCAGCATAGATATGACGTTGAAACTTCAAGTGCAACAGCGTCCAATAATTGTGGTTACCACGCAAGTAAACACTTCCACCCTTACCACCATCGCCACCATCTGGTCCGCCATTAGGGTTATACTTCACATGACGAAGGTGCATGGAACCTCTACCACCCTTACCAGAGCGGCAGTATATCTTTACATAATCAACAAAATTACTTTCCATCTTTAAACTTTGAATTTTGAACTTTGACCTTTATGATTTGTACTGTAACTTGAAATATTATTGATTAAGAGAAGAACGAGTTGCCTTAACTATCTTTGTCAAGATCGCTTGAATCTTATGACAATCATCTGATAAAGATTTATACTCACTCTCGCTAATATATTCTGCTTCCCTTAATAAATCAATCCAATAGTTTGACTCTGTTGCTTCTTTCAAAGCGATATTCATCTTACTACAGAAGTCTGCACGACTTTGTCCGTTCTTTCCTTCATGAACATTAGCCCCAATACTCGTCCCAGAACGAAGAAGTTGCTTTGATAGGACATACTCCTTATGCTCATCTGTCAGGCATTTATATAACCGTACAACCCTTAGTGCAAAACTTTTTGATAAGATATAGATATCATTCTCTACGATTTTTCTCTCCAACATACGGTACAAATCATAAAGTTCAAAGTTCAAACCTCAAAGGTCAAAGGTCTACAGAGCGTCAATAACAGACTCAATACGTGCAAAAATATCTTCTACAGTACCAAGACCCTCAACATGGTGGTGAATATTCTCACCCTTATACCAATCAATTAATGGAGAAGTCTGGTTGTTGTAAACATTGAGGCGCTTCTTGATTGTTTCCTCGTTGTCATCAGAACGACCGCTCTGCTGTCCACGGAGAAGCAGACGCTTCATCAACTCATCCTCTGGAACAAAGAGCTCAACCATAGCTGCCACATTGTGACCACGCTCAGCCAACATCTTCTTCAAAGCCTCTGCTTGTGGGATTGTACGTGGGAAACCATCGAAGATTACACCCTTATGATCCTTGCCAAAGCTATCGTATACGCTTGCAAGAATATCTATCATCAACTCATCAGGAATGAGCTGACCATTGTCAATGTATCCTTTTGCAGTCTTACCAAGTTCTGTACCATTCTTAATTTCATTACGAAGTACGTCACCTGTTGAGATATGACCGAAACCATACTTCTCAATCATCTTGTCGCTCTGAGTACCTTTTACCAGCACCTGGCGCACCAAAAAAATTACAATATTCTTCATTATTCTTGTACTAAAGTATAAATATCTCTCAAATTACGACCCTGCTGGTCATAGTCAAGTCCATAGCCAACAATGAAGTCATTTGGGATTTCCATTGCTGCATACTCGATGTTCAAAGGAACAGTAAGCTTACCTGGCTTCAAACAGTAAAGTTGTAATATGCAGACCAGCAGGCTCGCGTGTACCGAGCGTTTCGAGCATACGCTTCATAGTTGCACCTGTATCAACAATATCCTCTACAATGATAACTTCTCTACCACGGATATCTTCGTTCAAACCGATAATCTCCTTAATCGTACCCGTTGAGGTAACACCTTGGTAAGAAGCCAACTTAACAAAAGGATATCTCACATGGGATAGTGATATGCTTCATCAAGTCAGAGGCATACATGAACGAACCATTCAACACCGCAAGAAAAGAGCGGAGTCTTACCTTCAAAAATCCTTGTTTATACGATCAGCTACCAGCTTTACTCTTTCCAAAATCTCGGCTTCAGGAATAGAAGTCTCAAACGTTTTGTCCTTAATTGTTACTCGACTCATTCTTCATTATTTATAATTTAGCGCAAAATTACGAAAATAATACCAAACTATCCGCATTTATTTTGTAAATTTGCCATCGTTATGAAGATATTTACAAGTGCCCAGATTCACGAACTGGACAGATACACTATAGAACACGAACCTATCAAGTCGATTGATTTGATGGAGCGTGCAGCAAAAAGCCATTACTCGTGCTATCACTGAGGAGTGGTCGACACATACGCCAATTGTTGTCTTTTGCAGGACCCTGGCAACAATGGTGGTGATGCCCTTGCTGTGGCACGTTTGCTGATAAATGAGGGATACAAGGTGAATACTTTCCTCTTCAATATCACCAATCATCTATCAGAAGACTGTGTAACAAACCGCCAACGTTTGCTCGATAGCAAGCATGCAAAGGATTTTACAGAAATCACTGCGAAGTTTGACCCACCTGAATTAACCGCAGACACATTGGTGATTGATGGTTTGTTTGGCTCTGGACTCAACAAACCATTGGCTGGTGGTTTTGCCTCTTTGGTGAAATATATCAATCAAAGTCCTGCTAAAGATTGTGAGTATTGACGTTCCCATCTGGTTTGATGGCGGAGGACAATACCTATAACGTACGTGCGAAATATCATTCACGCTACCCTCACATTAACCCTCCACGAACGCAAATTATCCTTCCTTTTCGCTGACGCACAGCAGTTTATTGGTAGGCTAAAGGTGCTTGATATCCGTCTGAATCAGGAGTTTATTCAGAAGACAGAAGCACAATATTACCTATTAGAAGAGAACGATATTCGTTCGCGTTTACTCCATCGTGATGACTTCTCACACAAAGGTGATATGGGTAATGCACTTATCATCGCAGGTAGCTACGGTATGTCGGGAGCAGCTATCCTTGCAACTCGTGCCTGTCTACGCAGCGGTGTGGGTAAGGTTACGGTGCATACTCCTAAAAAGAACTACGATATCATGCAGATATCCGTTCCTGAAGCTATCTTACAAATGGACCATGAGGAGACAGCCTTTACCGAAGCGGTTGATACTGATGATTTTGACGCACTTGCAATAGGTCCAGGATTAGGCAGACAGGAGCCTACCGCCATTGCGATGATAGCACAGATAAGACGCGCACAATGTCCTATTGTTACCGATGCTGATGCCTTGAATATTCTTGCAAGCCATCGCGCATGGATGCAACAACTACCAAAGGGAATCATTATGACGCCTCACGCAAAGGAACTCGACCGTCTTACAGGCTCTCCTGCTAATGCAGACTATGAGCGTCTCCAGCGTACATGTGAGTTAGCAAAGTCTTTACAGGCTTATATCATCCTTAAGGGACATAACAGTGCACTCTGCCTACCTAATGGCAACGTTATCTTTAACTCAACAGGTAACAGTGGCATGGCAACAGCTGGTAGTGGTGATGTACTCACTGGTATCATCACAGCCCTCCTTGCTCGTGGTTATCACCAACAGAACGCTTGTATGGTTGGAATGTACCTCCATGGTCTTGCTGGCGACTTAGCAGCGAAAGAATTAGGTAAGGAAAGCCTTGTTGCAGGAGACATTATCAACTATCTCCCTAAAGCTTTCAAGCTTTTGGACGATTGATAAAGTCTTCTCATTCCAGCTATTGTCGATAGGTAATAAAGCCTTCCAAGTATAAGCAACAGCCCCGCATGGTTCTTTCCATGCGGGGCTGTTTGTTTCCTCTGTCCCAACCTACGAGGCAATGCCTCGTAGAAAGCAGCATAAAAGAAAAAGCGGCAGTTCCCAAAAGGAAGCTGCCGCTAATGTTTTATTTAGTCAAGCCGACCTCAACAAATGATTAGTCGAGGTTAGCAAGCTTGTTCTCAGAACCAAGAACGTCTGTGATCTTGTGCTTGTAAAGATCCTCCATGTACTCACGAGCCTTACCACAGTACTGACGTGGATCGAAGTACTCTGGGATGCTCATCAAATGTCTGCATGAACACCTGCGGTGAATGCAAGACGAGAGTCAGAGTCGATGTTAATCTTACAAACAGCACTCTTAGCTGCCTGACGGAGCTGCTCCTCTGGGATACCAACAGCGTTTGGCATCTTACCACCATGCTCGTTGATGATATCAACATACTCCTGAGGAACTGAAGAAGAACCGTGGAGAACGATTGGGAAACCTGGGAGCTGCTTCTCGATAGCTGCAAGAACATCGAATGCCAATGGAGGAGGAACAAGACGACCAGTCTTTGGGTCACGTGTACACTGCTCTGGAGTGAACTTGTAAGCACCATGAGAAGTACCGATAGAGATAGCCAATGAGTCGCAACCTGTACGAGTAGCGAAATCAACAACCTCCTCTGGCTTTGTATAGTGAGAAACCTCAGCTACAACGTCATCCTCAACACCAGCAAGTACACCGAGCTCAGCCTCAACTGTTACGTCGAACTGGTGAGCATACTCAACAACCTTCTTTGTCAAAGCGATATTCTCCTCATATGGAAGAGAAGAACCGTCGATCATTACAGAAGAGAAACCGAAGTCTACACAGCTCTTGCAAGTCTCGAAGCTATCACCATGATCAAGGTGAAGTGCAATCTCTGGATGGTGGCAACCCAACTCCTTAGCATACTCTACTGCACCCTCTGCGAGGTAACGGAGAAGAGTCTGGTTAGCATACTTACGGGCACCCTTAGAAACCTGAAGGATAACTGGTGATCTCAAATCAGAAGAAGCCTTGATGATAGCCTGAAGCTGCTCGAGGTTATTAAAGTTGAATGCTGGAATAGCATAACCGCCTTTGATTGCTCTCTTGAACATATCACGTGTGTTCACGAGACCTAATTTCTTGTAATCTACTACCATAATTTCTTTTATCTTTTAAAATTAATAAGTCTATACCTATTTACACATGCAAAAGTACGGTTTTATTTTCTGATAGCCAAAACATCGTACATATTTAATAAACCTAAAGTGTTAAAATCCGTAATAAAAAGACAATAGTTTTTTTGGAATAAAAGATAATTAGGCTTATTAGACATGACTGCCTAATAAGCCTAACCAAACATTTATCTGATAAATGAATTACTTCTCTGCTGGTTCAATAACACGCCAAATTACTGATGCGAGTGCACCACCAGCAAATGGGCCTACGATAAAGATCCAAAGATTGCTCAATGCTGTTGCAGGACCGCCTGCAAGCTGTGCGAAGATAGCAGGACCAAATGAACGTGCTGGGTTTACAGATGTACCTGTATAACGGATACATACAAGGTGAACAAGGATAAGTGACAAGCCGATTGCCAAACCTGCAAACTTACCTGTCGTGCCGTTAGTCTTTGAAGTTGCACCCAATACAACGAGTACAAACACACAAGTAAAGATAATCTCTGCGAGCAAACCACTTGCTACACTAATACCATCTTGCAAACCATTTGCACCTAAACCAGCACCTGCAGCAGCAAAACCGCTACCTGCATTGGTTACAAGAAGGAACAACAAAGCTGCGCCAATCAAGCCACCAATAAACTGGAACAACATGTACATAGCACAATCCTTTTGCACTCATACGACCGCTCAAGAATACACCGAGTGTAATTGCTGGGTTGATGTGGCAACCAGAGATACCACCAATAGCGTAAGCCATTGCTACGACAGAAAGACCAAATGCCATTGCTGTACCAACTACTGCAGCCTGATTGTTAACTGGGATCACAACCCAAAGATACTGCTGCACCACAGCCCATGAGGACTAATACCATTGTGCCCGATCATCTCGGCTAAATACTTCTTCATAACTCTCTACAATTAATTAATATTATTCTTTTAGTTTAAAAACGCCTTTGAAACGGTTAATTCTCCATACAAACGTAAACGTTCACGATTTATTGTATCTACCTTTGCACTTTTTAAAAACTTATTGTTTTATATCAATCAAAAACGCTGTCTTTAATCCACAAAAAGCCTTACCTTTGCAAATAGATTAATATTACTTGATAATAATGAGTCGTCACCCATAAGGGAGATTACAATGGAAAAATTATTAAAACGATATGAAGTATAAGATGATTGTGCTCGATTTGGATGGCACGCTGACCAATAATAAAAAGGAAATTACACCACGTACCAAACAAGCTCTCATGCAAGCACAAGCTGCAGGAGTACATGTCGTATTGGCATCTGGCCGCCCTACTTATGGTATCGTTCCTTTAGCGGAGGAATTGAAACTAAAAGATAATGGTGGATATATCCTTGCTTTCAACGGAGGAAAGATTATCGACTGCACCAACAACAAAGTTCTTTTTGAACAGAAATTGGACGAACAGCTTGTACCTATCCTCTTTCAAGAAGCCAAAAAAGCAGGAATGGAAATCCTAACCTATCAAGGTGAGGGTATTGCTGCTACTAATAAAGATGACGAATACGTACAACACGAGGCTTTTATCAACAAGATGCCTGTTACCCAATATGACGATTTCCCCAATCAGTTGGTCTATCCTATCAACAAATGTCTGATTGTTGGCGACCCTACCCCTCTCCACGAGTTGGAGATAAGATTAGCCAAAGAGTTGGAAGGGAAGATGGATGTCTATCGTTCTGCCGACTTCTTCCTTGAATGTGTACCACTTGGTATTGACAAGGCACGCTCTCTCGACCGTCTTATCTCATCGCTCGGCATCAGCCGTGAAGAGGTTATTGCCTGTGGCGATGGTTATAACGACCTTAGCATGATTCGCTTTGCCGGACTTGGCGTTGCTATGGCAAACGCTGCAAAAGACATTCAAAGTGAAGCTGACTTCGTTACTTTATCAAATGAAGAAGATGGTGTTGCACACGTCATTGAACACTTTATCCTCTCACCAGAGAACATGAATTAAGAGGATATCTTCTACGAACAACTCATCTGCTTATTAGCCGTATTGTAAACTATTTTCACACAGTTCAAAACCAATACATGCTCTTTTTGGCTTCTAAAAGACGCCTAATTAGCTTGCAAAAGGTGCCCTTTGGGGAGTCTAAGTAACGCCCTTTTGAAAGTCCAATTAGCACCTTTTACTTTACGGTTTTGTAACTAATTGAATATATGATACTTACATGAGCAACAAAAATAGCCGTTTTACCCTAAAAATAAGGTAAAAACGGCTATTTGATTGTAAATAAATTTCTAAACAAATAAGCGTTTAAACTACGATCTGAAAAGGTTATCACTCAAATACGATTGGGGTTTAAGATTCCTTTCAACAAGAATGTAGCATTTCTGATTACGTGCTACTCCCTTTGTAATCTTATACGAATAAGTGATATCCTCGCCTAACTCGATCTCAAAACAATAATTATGAAAACGCCCTGTGTATTCCTCTTCCATCTTTGAAAGTTCAAGATCGTGAGTAGCAATAACGCCTGTCACATTACGTTCGGCAATATACTGCAAGAAAAGACGAGAGCCATTCAACTTGTCGAGAGAGTTTGTTCCCTTTAATATCTCGTCCAAAATAATCAGACTTGGTACATCATCACGCAGCGAGCCTAACAACTTCTTCAAACGAAGCAACTCAGCATTGAAATAAGAGATACCATGCGTAAGGTCGTCCGTCGTGCGCATACTCGTAAAGAGATGGAATACTGAGACCTTCAACTGCTTAGCAAAGACCGGCAAACCATTCATCGCCAAGAGGTAATTTATACCCAACGAGCGCAGGAAAGTACTCTTACCTGCCATATTCGCACCCGTAACAATATAATACTCATGATCATGGATTGTGAAGTCGTTTGCAACAGCCTTCTCACCGAGGAAGGGATGATAAAGGTCTTTCGCATCATAAACCACCTTATTCTCCTCGCTGATTTCTGCCTGTACTGCCCTATCTTCATTCAATCGGAAGTTACCCATTGACACCAAAGCGTCAAAGAGATTTAGACTATCTATCCACTCATTCGTGCGCTGCTCATACGTATGTTGCCAACGAAGGAAGAGTCTTACGATTGCAATGTCAATCAAAGCAAAGCTATTAAAGACAAAGACACCCACCTCATTACTTCTGTTATCTATCTTTTGTAAGATAAGTTCTAACTGTTCGAAAGACTCCTCTGCACCCGCAAGTTTCTGCTTCAAAGCTTGTAGTTCAGCCGACTTAAACTCAGTCTTATTAACCAATTTCAATACACGTAAGTAGCCATCTACCTGCGTATGTACCTTTGCTATCAGTTCAGAAATGACACGCATGTGCTTATGCCCACAAAGAAAAGAGAACATAAAGTTAAATATTCCCCACCATACAGGCAATAGGAAAGGAACCAATCCCACTATGGAAAGCACAATACTCACATAGAAACCGAGTAAATCAGCATAACAGAAATAACGTAAAAGAGAACTATGAAAAAACTTTGGAAAGCTCTGGCGATGAACATCCGTCAATGCTTTCAGCACTTCTTCCGTATTGATGCGTTCCTTTACACCTAAAGATTTGAATTCTGACAAGAATGGTTCTGACTTCCCCAATTCGTCAACAGAAGCCATTCGTTGACGTATTTGCCCAACAAGTTCCTCTCTCTTTGCACTTCCCCATTCCGTAGACAGACAAGCTGCCAACTGGTCACTACCACCAGTTGAGATAGTGCGGTTCATCCTTTGAAACAGAGAACCTATACCAAAGACATCCATATCAAAGGTATAAGAATGTTGCGGACTGACATATTGCCCGCCAGCTTCAAAGCCTGAGTAGTCGCCTTTCTGATAGGCTATCTCGTTTTGGTAGACCAGCAATAAAGCCTCCCCTTTATTTATCTTTCGGTCGTTCAACACGTCACGACGACGAATGTAAAGATAAAACAATAATGCAGCTAAGGCACAGAAAAGTGTCCAAGCTGCATTATCCAATAAGGTGTAGAGAACTACAAAACCAATAGCTACCAAAAAAGAACCGATTTCTGTCAGGATAAAACACGACTACGGTTACGGAGAGAAACGAGCGTTTTGCTCGTCTCTTCTGCTTTATGCTGATACAAATCAGTCAAATCTTTATTCATACGTAAACAAATATAATATTCAAGGGGTACTAATCCGTCACCACCTCTTTACTCACACGACCATCGCTGTACTTCACTATGTTGATTCCCTTTTGTGGAGTCGTGATACGTCGACCGTCAAGTGTGTAGCGCTCAGCCTCAACAGCTGTGCGAGTTCCTTCTGAAACAGAAGAGATGCCAGTAGTCTTAAACTCTGAAATACTGCACTTAGCAGCGTTCTCTATTTTACCAGTATTCGTATTAATCAGCAAGACACAGACACGTAGATTTTCCTTCTTCTGTATGACTTTCTTACTATTAATATTCTTAAAAACATACGTGTGACTCTGTGTTTCATCTGCCTTAATCGGTGCTTTAAGGTGACCTGTCCGAGCAGTCATTACTCCATCTGCAGCAATAGCAACAAAGTTGTTCTTGAGATTACGGATTTCTCCAGGAGAATCGATTATCTCGTCAAACTCTTTTGTTACTCCGCGGTCTCCGTGACTACCAGAGTATGCATTGTTCTGCACCCATCTTGAGTCCGTCATTCCATCCTCTGTTAGGACGTAGGCAAAGCCGTATGGAGCCTCATCTCGGTTCACTCGGAATGTAACAACAGGCGTCACTGTAATGTTGTTCTTACTCTCGTCCCATACAGCTGACACTTCAAGGTCCATGTCTGCACCAGCTTCTTGCTCTGCTTTGAACTCATCAACACCCAAGACATAGCCTAACCTGTGGCTTCTATTCATATCAACTGTGGGAAAACGGTTCCCCTTAGCTTTCGAATAATAGTCCCAACAGGTCAATGGATCATCAACATGCACAGCAATCCCGACGAAGTCATCGCCAAAAGTATGAGACAGGTTCTCCATAAGGGCAATACCTGTTGGACAATACCTGCACCACATTGCCGTGTACTCCTCTACTGCTATTCTCCGCTTAGGAATCTTTGTTACTGTAATTCTCGGTAGGTTAGCATAGCTGATAGTAGCATTGTTACGCTCTCCATTTACCTTTGTTATCGTGAAGATAAGTTCATCTTCTCCCAATTCTGTGTATGGTGGGACATCTACCTCTACCACAGCATCATCGTTATGTCCCAATGCCTGTGGGAATATATAGTGCTTCGACGCCAATTCTCTCCCATTAAAGGAAAGCGTATAGTCTATGTTCTGAATAGTAGTCCTACCTATATTAGAAACTTTCATCTTCCCCTTTACACTCTTGCTGTGATGGGTACATACACTCTCTGCCCTGCAGTAGGCATGAGAATATACTCTTGTGCATTAACGTTCACCGTGTATAAGAAGATAGCAATGAGTGTGATGATTTGTATATAATACTTACGTAACATATCAGGTTGTACGTTTTAAAGATGAATGTTTAGTGAATTACACATTTCTTAATAGTGGTAACACCCTTTACAGACTGCTGTCTCACAAGATAAAGCCCCTTAGGAAGACCTGCCAAAGACGTAAGCTGCTTATATAATAAGGTACCTTGCGTATTGAATACATCGTAAGTAAGCCCCTTCTGTGATGCTACCTCTGCTATTGCTGTTGGGTCAGTATCAAACTTAATAGTAATCGATGGCCCCTCTATCTGCTGTTCAGATTCAGACTCTTTAGTAGTAAGCTTCAGTGTAATTGAGCCCTTCTCGCTACGCTCGTAAGTGTGTTCTATCGCAATAGACTCCTTCTCCGAGCCTACAAGTAACATCTGACTTCCTATCTCCGTACTATTACCCTCTTCTACAGGAGTACATCCGCCGAGTGCACAAACCTTCACATTGCCTTCATCAACGCTGTTAATTCTACTGAAAAGGGTTACTGTCAGGTTCTTGTCCGACATATTCTTAATATACACCTCACCTGCGATTTCCTTCCATCCAGGTGGGAACATAGCATCTTTTGCAGCGTTTAAGACCACCGTTGTACCATTCGGAATAATCTTACCCTGCGCATCCACGAAGGCAACATCATTAGTACTTGTCTGTGCCTGTGCACTAACAAAAAGACTGGTCAGCAGACCAATAAACACGAGTAAACGTAATTTCATATTGATTTTTTTATAATTATATTCTTAATTGATAATGATTCATTGATTAGAGAGATACTTTTTGGCGCACAGCCTGCAAGACTCCGCTATCATTATAGAAGAAACCTACTATCCATGCGTTCTTTGGAACAATACCTTCTGGAAGTGTATATGTTGTTTTCTCCTTATGAATACCCTTTGTAGAGAGCATTAATTCCGTCCCCCAGTCCCCATTAATAGCAGCACGGAACACATGATTATGTACATATTCTTTGTCCACTTTATTGTTTGGAAACATCTGTGGGGCAACGATACCATCCTCTACTAACCACAACTGTAGCTTCCCTTTCACATCATCAGCTAAGGTTTCAAGTCGGTTTCAATCTCCACCTGATGTGTAGTTGCCTCATACTGGCATTTAAGATCTATACCTATGGTTGTTGTCTGAGCGAACTCTTCATAGATTCGTCCTGCCCAAGTATCTTTGGAAAGCACACCTCCACGACGATTGATAATGGCTTTTGGTACATTTGGAACTGCCCAATACTTATAATAGACATCACCCACATCAGTGCGCAAACCAACGAACCCAGTCCCACTCTTGATTGCGAGTGGACCAGCATGAAAGGCAACAGCAATCAGTTTGTCTGCACCATAAAGCTTTTGCTGCTCTGCTATCGCTTCTGAAGCAGCTGGACAGAAGATGCAACGCTGTCCTGTAAAATCCTCTATCAGTACATTGCGCTGAACGGTTGCAGCAGGAATCTCTATCAGTCTTTCATCAGAACCAACCGAATCACAGCCTGTAAAAAGCGCAACAGCAGCTAAAAGAGATATATAAAAACTTTTCATTTCCTATCAGAAGTTATAATTATAAGAGAGGGTCAAGCCCTTTGTTGCTGGGATATAACGACATACACCACCCGAACAGTTGAAGCCTGCACGTGTACGACCATAGCCTAATTGCAGTCGATGTGCCCCACCGCTATAGGTTACATAACCTTGGTAGTAATGCACCCGAGTATTACCAACATTATAAAGGTCACTCAATGTGAACATCCAATGCGGTGCAAGCGACAGTTCACCCAATCCAAATAGCCAATCTTTATCGCCATCTTTCGATGCAAGATACTGCCCTTCGACACGCAACGTTGTGTTAGGCGCAAGCTTTTGTTTGACATCTGCCACAAAGATATGCGAATTAAGCATTCCTCCATGTCCTTCGAGTAGCATCTGATTGTAACGTTGATACATATACATCAGATTGAGTTTCGTATCTTTAGCAAGGCGTTTCTCTACCTGAATGTCAATATCTTGATAATAGGTAGCGTCTCCCCATGCCCAGAACGGACTACCATAACCATCTGTTCCGATGTCACCTGCACCATTCTTACACACGGAATGGACATGTGAGAAGTTCACCTTTGCTGTCGTTCCATACTTACCACCTAACAAAGAACCCTTTTTAAAGGTATAGGCTACAGCTGCTTGATATGCCCATTCACCCTCTGGACGTGTGGCATAAGGATAAAGTGCTGCCAAAGTATAGGTATGCTCCATCGTAAATGGGGGCAGATGATTGATGAAAGAGGAGATTCCCTCCATTCCTCTACGACTGCGAAAGCCCATATCGTACTGCGCTTTGCTTGCAGAAGCAGACTCATTCCACGCTTTGAATAGGAACCTGAGAGCATAGCTACATAACCATTACGATAGATATAGCCATTATCGTGAGAAGGATCTTGCGTCTTCATTGCCATCTCTGCCAATATATTGAACGAGCGATGTTGCACACGTAGACGCATATCAAAGGCATTGACATTAAGCGGAAGATGCAAACGATGGGTTGGATCAACCATCACCACCTCGTCTCGCTCATGTTTATTAAGATAGGAAGCACCTAACATAAGATAGGTGTTATGCTGTTGGAGGGACTTAAACAACTCGTCAATATTCCACTCCACATCAGCACCAGTCATCCAACTCTTGTTATAACTCCAATATCTACGCTGCCGACCCGTTAGCACTTTCACTGCAACACCAGCACAAGGACGATAGTTCAATCGTGCACCTTGTAGGGAATTATCAATACCCAAACTACGTTCTTCATACGAACGGAGAATAAAACCAGAGCCAAACTGCTCGTAAAAGCTACCCAAGGTAAGTTCCGCATTCTTGTAACGACCTTTCAAGTAAGCGTAAGGAACACCCCAACCCTTAAAGTCACTCTCGTATCCAGGAAGCGGATGCTTCAAATACTCCAGTCGTGCACCAGCCTCAACATAACGACTCGATAGCTTTAAGTCGAGATAAGTGTTCGTCAAGAAACGACCATCGGTAGCCTCAGCACCTGTCGTACTGTCCTTTTGAGCCAACAGCATATCACTCTGAATACTTCCAGAAAGGCGTAATTTATCGGACTCTTGTGCATACAGAGATACACCACTCATACCTATGAGTAGTCCTATCATCATCCATCTTTTCATAGAATTACTTGCCAGCTACCTCTTTCACCTTCTTATATAACTCAGCTTCAGCGCCATCAGTATAGCCGTTGTGCTTATAAACAATCCTGCCCTGTCCGTCAAGCAATACGGTATAAGGTACAGACTGGATTCCTAACGAACGACGGAACTCGCCATTAGCATCGAGCAACACATCATAACGCCAGCCATTCTGGTCAACCATAGGCTTTACCTTATTGACGTTCTGGGCCTGATCGATAGACACAGCGACGAGTCGAACACCTGTTTCTTGCTGCCAATCGTCATAGACCTCATCAATACTTGTGAGTTCACGATTACAAGGCTTGCACCAAGTAGCAAAGAAAGCTATGATAAGAGGTTTGCCATTGTTTGAGATAGTGTCGGTTTGTACGGTTCTCCCTTCTATGTCCTTGAGAATCACTTTGGATAGACGTTCTTGTGCAGACGCTGCAAAGCTTATCAACAACAAACAAAGGGATAAAAATAATTTATTCATTGTTTTTTTAATTATATTGCAGCTACAAAAAAATACTAAAAAAAGCGATAAAACAAAGAAGAAACTGCCAAAGACTGACAAGACTACATACCTTAATCTATTTTTAGATGCTTTTACTATGCATATTATTCCTACTAAACCCATTTTCTTTGAAAGAAATACTGTCTTATCTTCAAATAAGTTTTATCTACTTTTTTTGACATCTGCTGTGCTCCCCAAATTAAGTAAACAGAACCTCTCGCTGTAATTGACGCCCTTTATATTCAGCCCTTCGCACCATCGGTGTTAGTACTCCGCACCACATGTGCGAAGCCTTAGCACCATCTGTGCGGAGCATCAACACAACAATCAAAAACGGTAAGAAGAACCAATTTATAACGTTATTATAATTCATAAATATCAATGACTTACTCACACAAGATTACATTTTCTATACAAGGCACATATAAAATCCTTCCTAACAGAAACTTATCAACTGCTTAAGACCATCTATATAAACAAAAAAAGATTACTTGCCGGCAACATTAAAGCTGCTAACAAGTAATCTTAGATGTATACGTAGCGCCTTCAAGGAATAGGCTACGTTATGTCATTTCTTCTGTAAAAGCCTTTATGCTTACTTACTATTTTGTTTCTTCTTAGACCCTTTCAGCCACATATAACCTATCAGTAAGATGAAAGCAGCCAAGATACAAAGTAGCTGTACGGCATATTCTTGTGGGTGAACCCAGAACTCCTTAAAGAAATTAATACGTCCGAGAATCTCTACTGGCGTCCAGAAAACAATCACAGTAGCGATTGCCATACGGATATTTGCACCCCATGAAGCAATATAAAGCTGCTTTTTCAACATATAAAGTGCGCCGATAAAACAGCCTATACCCACCAAGAAGGTCACTGGGTGATGGTCGCCAAGGAAGTTCTTATCGTAACAGAACATCAGTAAGAGGTAAGAAGCCCAAAGAATCATGTTCACCTCCATAAAGGTGACAATAGATGTATGGCGTGTCATTGGTTGGAAAGCAATCTCATTCTTACGCTTTCCGAAAAAGCCGTTTCTGAATCCATGTGATAAAGTTACAACCATTGCGCGTACTGAAAAATATACATTGTCATCATCATCATCCAGAAGCCAAAAGAGGCTGGAAGAATCAGATATTCTGGCTTTGTCACAACCACTCCGTTTTCAATCTCTGGTTGTACACCAAAGCGGTGAGCGTAATATTGGAAGAGAAACTCCACCCAGCCAGTCCAGAAAAGCAAACCACCAATAAGTCCCCAAAGTGTCTGACGAGTATCGCCTTTGACAAACACACCGATAATGACCATTATCAAACCTACGAATCCCATAGTAAAGCCAGCATAATGTACGGCTTCTGTAGTCATGGTCTTTTCCATCATGATCATAAGAGCATGACCCAAAGGCATCGTGAACAACACAAGGATAAACGAGGCGAGTGTTCGCCATAAATAGATTTTACTTTTTCCCATAAATTAAAAACGTATTGAGAGCTTAAAATAGTTTATCAACATCAACTGACATTCCAATCATTAAGTTTGTTCCATCAGTCAATGGACAGTTCAAATAATAATATTCTGGTTTATAATTAAAGATGTTATCAAGGATTACACTTACCTTCACACCCTTACCGATGCGTTGCACCAAGGAGAGTTTAAAGAGTGCATATGCGGGGTAATGTATTGTTTTTATACCCTTAGAGATGTCATAGTAATCAACAAACTCTTCATTGTCGACTGCAGAGAGAGGAAGCGTCCATCCAATCCGATGTTCGTTCCATAGTTCTTCAACCACTGATGATCCCAATCGATATGACCTGTCATAGAGTGTTTGCGAGCAGGTATATACTGATTGTTTACAGAGTTACTGTTCTTGTCTTTTGGCAAGCGTTCATTGGTATAAGCATAACTTAAACGAGCTGTAAGACCATTCGTCCAACGTGCTTGTGCCGTTGCTTCTCCTCCACTAACCATATAGTTGTCCAAGTTAAGGTAAGGAAGACGTGGGATAATGTCTGATGGATTCTTATAGTAAGGTGCACCAGTTGCAATCTTATTTTCAATCTTGTTACAATAAGCACTTACTGTAAAGTTATAGCGTCCCTTGGTATAATCAACCGAAGCATTAAAGTTCTGGCTTACTTCTGGCTTCAAAGAAGGGTTGCCTTCGACTATCCATATACCCGACATATCAAAGTTATAGTACTTCTCTTTCAATGTAGGAGCACGGAAACCCATACCATAACTGAAACGAACATTCAAGTTATGTACTGGCTGATAACGTGCACTTACCTTCGGAGTCAAGCGCGAGATACGCCCGTCTGAGAAATAATCGTAACGCAAGGCACCCACAACTTCCCACTTCGGACTGATGTTCCAGTCGTATTGTGCAAAGGCATCGAAAGAGTCTTGCTTACGAATTCGACCCTCCAAGTTGGTATTAAAGAGATAATCATGCATATAGTCTGCACCCACAGAAAGGACGTTTTCCCCCTCAAAAGTGTGATTATAAAGCAAGCGAAGACTGTTCTGTACATTTGAATAATCACGGATATCCAGTCGAGTGATGCGCTGATAGTCTGACTTATCATACTGATCAAAAGCATAGGAGAAGTCAACACTATTAACAAGGTCTGGTGTCCATGTTCCACGAAGACCACCTGAAAAGTCACGATAGCGTTCTGGTACCTCTGATGTACGCACCAACTGACGATAGAAATAACCTGCACGCCCTGTCAAACGAAGCTTTTCATTCAACCTAAAAGTGAGTTGTTCCTTAAAGTTCCAAACAGCATCACCATAGATAGTTGAGACAACTCGTGTGATTGGATTGGGTCCATTGTGTACATTAAAGTTGTCAGAACTATTCCGATTCACTGTCAGTAAGTTGTTCCACTTGCCTCTTGCGTATTGCCATGATAGTCCATAACGTTGCTCGTTGTGGCGACCAAAGCGCATGTTAAGGTTAAGTGCGCATGGATTTGGCTTTCTTGGTGATGATATTGATAACTCCACCGGCTGCATTAGAGCCATAAAGAGCTGAAGCAGCACCTTTCACAATCTCGATATGGTCAACATTATCCATACCAATACGAGTGAAGTCGACATCATCCATCGTCTCACCAGCAAGGCGTTCACCGTCAACAAGAATCAACATACTCTGTCCACCAAAGCCAGAGAAGTTCATATGTACCTGCTGATTCATGGCGTATGAGAACTCAATACCTGGTATTACCTGCTGCAATACATCACGCAGATTGGTGGCATCTGTCTTCATAATATCATCAGCTGTGATGAGTTTCGTCAACACAGGGGTATTGGCAAGTAGCTTCGGTGTACGTGTTCCCGTCACTACAACCTGTTCTAACTCTAAGGATTTGTATATAGAATCAGGCAACTCATCAGCCCACATCGTTGTAGGGAGCAAACAAACAAGAGCTGATAGTATAATGGTTTTTTGTTTCATAACCAATCAAAAGATCTCATAACCTTATCCCTATTCTCTGAAAGAGCCGTTTGTGGGATGGTTTTCTGTTGTAGTTAATATGGATATTTATAATTGATTTTCAACCAACATTTGGTTCCATCGGTACCAATATAGTTCTCCAACTGTAGAGCAGCATACTTTCCATTCTTCAGACGAAGAATAAAGACATGACTATTCATGGTAAAAGAAGGAGGCATTGGAGGTATTTCGATTTTCAACCAAGAGGAAAGTACCTTATTGATACGTATTCCTTGACAGCCAATCAGACTCATAAGCATCTGCGACTGGTCTTCCCAAACCTCATTCTCTGTCCATTCATCTTCTTGGAATGTTGCTCCTAAGAAATAGGAACTATTCTTTGGAAGCTCATTCAAAGAGGTGTACTTCGTTTCAAGTACGGCACCACCGTTCGTCCTTACATTGTTACGATGAAAGGCAATGCTCCACGACTGTGGTTCAAGTTGTGCATCAGTAGCAGTAAAACCACGCTTTTCATTTACCGAGATACCTTTTCCAAAGACATCAAACCAGTAAGTGTACATACCCGTTTCCCATCACCACTACCCGATGTCAGACTCGTTGGGATAGCATAATGCGTGAAGTTCGTCTGTGCCTTAAGCAATCCTGCAGTGTCTTTACGCTCGATATACATCTGTAAAGAGTCAAAGTCAACATAATACCAGTCCTTCCAACTGGCAGCATTAACAAGGAGTTGACCTTCCGTTGTTACATTTGCTGTGGATGGAGCCTCATCATATATATCTTCAAAAATGCCGTTACAGGCTGTTACCATCATCATAATGGCACAGCCTGCAAGGGTAGAAATAGGGCGAAATACTCTGTGCATGAGCGTATAACGTTTTACTTAGCCTTCTTACCAGTATATGTTGCTGAGATTGGGAATGGCATTCTGCCTACCTTATAATTATTAGTTATGGTCAATGTACCATCCTCAGCAAGTGTAACGGTCATCTTACTTGTTTTTCCAAACTCGTAATTTTCATCCCTTTCCATCGCGCCGCCAGTTGCCTTGAAGTGTACTTTGATGCCGTCTTCACTATAGTCACGACTAAAGCTATTGGTTGCCTTATCGTAAGCAAGGTTCTTTACAGTGTATGTTCCTAATGTTAAGTTATTCATCATAGTAACACCTGTGTACTTCTCTTCAGATGCTGTCACATTGATAGTACCATCATTATTAGCTGTAATCGTATAACCAACAGTAGCTGATACGAAAGGACCCATAGCTGGACCAACCTTCAATGATGTCGTACCAGAATAATTTCCTGCCACCTTTGACGCTGCTGAAGCCTCAGCATAATGCCAAGTAATATCAGTACCACCCATGAGTGATGGGATTGTTATCTAATTTCTCTCATCGAACCACTCATCGTAGCATCATACTCCTTCGCTGTGCCACCACCATTTGGGTTCGCAATCTTCATCTTACCAGTACCGTTAATTGCGTGCTTATCCATGGTTATCACGAAAGAACCAGTACCCCACTGAGTGTCAGAGAACTCTGCAAGGAACTTACCACCGTCCTGCAACACCTTAATCTTAGCACCTGTGTCAAAACGAACATTGTCGAGTACTCTGTTCTTTACAGTCAAATAGCCTGCAAACTCGTGTATCAACTTTGGTTGTGAAGGGGTTTCACTTGGCAAGAACTCAATCTTTGAAATATCTGATGCGTTATAAGTTACAACGCTACCATCAGTTTTTGTTACCTTTAATGACTGTGCCTGTACTGCGAGTGCACTCAAGAAAGATACGATTACTAAAGTAAAGATCTTTTTCATTTACGTATGAATTTAAATGTCTTAGATAATGATTTAACTACAAAAACGCCTGTTTGTCCGTCGAGAGGAATCTCAACAGAACCACTCTGGCTTACGGTGGAACGACCTACCAACTGTCCGTTGATTGTGTAAACAGCTACTTGGCTACCTGCTTTCAGCCCTTCTCCCTTCAAGGAGTTACCAAAAGAAAAGACAGCATTGTTGCTTTCTACATCCAGCGTTCCAATACCTGTTGGTTGATTAGCAAAGGCAAAAGCACGAAAATCTGTCAGAGGATATTCTATTCTTTGACTTCCAGCAGTCAAAATCATAGCGGTGGAAGTGAAAGTAACAGTAGGTTTCTCAGACAGAGCAAAATAAGTGTCTTTGCCATCTTTGTCACTTACTTTTACATAGTCAGCAGCAGAGGCAGAGAGTGTACTCATAAAAGCTAACAGCATAACAGCAAGTGTAAGAAATAAAGTTTTAATTCTCATATTACTGATTCAGTTTATATTAAATTCTAATTTGAGTGCAAAGTTATAAGAATCAACATTATAATACAATACCTAATAATTATGATTTTAACCCAAATTAGATAAGCTAACAAAGAAAGATAAAATACAAGACAAATGTAAGATTGGTATGAGAAGTATGCGTCTTATGCAAACAACTTACTCCCATATTATTGACCATTGTAAACTATTTTCATGCAATTCAAATCTAATATATGCTCTTTTGGCTTCTAAAAGACGCCTAATTGACTTGTAAAAGATGCCCTTTTCAAGTCTAACTAACGCCCTTTTCAAGTCCAATTAGGCACCTATTACATCACTATTTTATAACTAACTGATTTCTTGATGGTTACGAACCTACTTTTAATACGCATTTTTATCCTTGTTTGTAGGTATTCTATTTGAAATTATGTAATTATTTTTCATAACCTTGTTTGCGGATTTTCGAAGTATTAAAATGAGAAGTTTTTATGTCAGCGGATGATAATAGAATAGACCATTGAGGGTCTTAGGTATATTTTTGTTTAATGAGTACGTTCGGTCCTTTCGTTAAAGCTATATGAAAAGCATCTACACTTTTAACAGAAGAGCCCACTATAATCTATCAAACATGAGCCAAATATCAAGCACAAATCGCATCTCATCTATGTATAACAACAATAAAGGCTGAAATCCACAATCGGATATCAGCCCATTAGTTTTAGGTATTGAAAAAGTGAACCTTACGTTATTTGTTAGGAAATAAGTGAGACTTACTATGTTAAGATTTGCCTTTGCTTCATTTCCAAGTATTTATTGATAACATCAATACTGAGTTTGTCTGGCGTTGTCAAAACACTATAGATACCATGCTGACGCAGTGTTGATACTATCAAACGCTTTTCATTAGCAAACTTCTCAGCAATAACATGCTGGTAATATTCCTCTGTTGAGTGTTTCGGAGAACGAATATAATCATTCATCTCTGCATCTTCAAAAAAGACAACGAGCACACGATGCCACTGACTAAGCAACTTCAAGTAAGCCAACTGACGATTGAGAGCAGTCATACCAGAGAAGTTTGTGTAAATAACGAACAAACTACGCTTGCTAACTTGTTTATGTACATTGGCACATAAACCACTAAAATCACTTTCGCCAAACCTCGTTTCCTGTGCGTAAAGTGACTCTAAGAGAAGTTGCATCTGACCAGTTTGCTTCGAAGGAGCCACAAACGTGTCCATTTTATCTGCAAAAGTTATCAAGCCAGCCTTATCATCACGGCGCATGACAACGTATGACAACACCAAAGAAGCATTGATACTATAGTCGAGAAGCGTCATTCCACGGAACGATTGCTGCATAACACGTCCCTTATCAATAACCGAGAATATCTGCTGAGAGCGCTCATCACGATAGACATTCACCATCAACTGATTGCGACGTGCACTTGCCTTCCAGTTTATACTTCGGTATTCATCGCCTTTTACATAGTCTTTTATCTGCTCAAACTCAGTGTTGTTACCTGCCCGACGTATACGCTTTATACCCATCTCAGTGAGGTTATTGCTTATCGCAAGAAGCTCATAGCGATTCAGCATCATATAAGAAGGATAGACCTTTACGTCTTCTGCGTTACCCAACGTATAACGACGTTCGACAAGTCCTAAGACTGTACGTGTGAAGCAACGAATCTTACCAAAGGAGTAGACGCCACGCTTCATCGGTCTGAGCGTATAACGAATCGTATTCTTTCCCATCGCTGTTAGCTGACTCTTATAGCTTATGTCTCTCCGTTGGAACACCTCTGGAGCCTCATCTATAACCGTCAGCCATACAGGAAAGGAGTACTTACTTTCCAGACTTATCTTGACAACATTCTTGTCACCATTAGAGAAACGTTCTGAACAGGTTCGCTTCGCTGTTATTCCACGACGATGATAGAGCATAACAGCATCGACCACAACCATAGCAGCAAAGATAAAGAGAAGTATCTTTGCACCCATGAAAAGCTGTGGGAACACATAACCAAAGCCTGCGAGCAGAGTAAGGCTTGCTAATATAAAATAAAACCTTTTAGTAAGGAACATTTCGTCTTTATTTATTTGAGTGCTTCTCGGCTAACCTCATTACTTAGGTACTTCGACCTTGTCAATCAACTTCTGTGCAACCTTCAATGGGGTATATCCCTCCATTTCAGCCTCAGCAGTAAGGATAAGACGATGTTGAAGAATACTTGGCGTAACAAACTTGATGTCTTCTGGTGTTACAAAGTCGCGACCACCCAACAAAGCTGATGCCTTAGCAGCATTGAGCATAGCCACAGAAGCACGTGGGCTGGCACCGAGATAGACAGCCTTTGAGGTACGAGTCTGCTGTACGATGTTTGCAATATAGCGTAAAAGGCTCTCCTCAATGAATACTGTATCAAGCATCTTGCGCATCTGCAGAAGTTCGTCAATAGTAAGTATTGGCTTAACATCTTCCAACTTGATGAGGTTTCGCTTCTCCTGATGACGCTTAAGGATATTCATTTCCTCATCAACAGAAGGATAACCCATGCTTATCTTAAAGAGGAAACGGTCGAGCTGCGCCTCTGGTAGACGATAAGTACCTTCCTGTTCTACTGGGTTCTGTGTCGCAATGATTGTATAAACATCGCTCATACGACGAGTTGTACCATCAATTGTAACCTGACGTTCCTCCATTACCTCGAAAAGAGCTGCCTGTGTCTTTGCAGGAGCACGGTTGATTTCATCTACAAGGACGAGGTCTGAGAACACAGGACCTTCATGGAAGTCGAACTCAGAGGTCTTCATATTGAAGACTGTCGTACCGAGTACATCACTTGGCATAAGGTCTGGCGTGAATTGAATACGACTGAAACGCGCATCAATCAGGCGAGACAACAGACGTGCCAACAAGGTCTTAGCAACACCAGGCACACCTTCAATCAGCACATGACCATCTGCAAGAATCGCTGTTAACAACAAAGCAACTGCCTCCTGCTGTCCAACAACAACCTTACCTATCTCTCCTCGCAACTGCATCACCTTTTCACTGAATGCAGCAAGGTCGGTTCTTTCTTCTTTATACTCTTCCATCTTATTTATTGTTTGCTCTTCAATTACATTATTCTTTTGCTCATCCATTGCGTTTATAGCTTATTGATTATCATATCCATACCGTCTATTGCCTTTCGCAGAGCAGCATCTTTCAGTTCATCATCACCCTGCAAATAACGGTCAACACGGTCAAATATCATTCGCACTTCAGCCTCTGGCATTCCTGTTCGAATGGCTATCTGTGCTATATTCTCCTTCCTTGACTCAACATCTTCGACATCTATCATCGTCATACGACGTAAGGTCTCGCCAAAGTAACTATACTTTCTGCAGCAAGTCTCGATTAATATGCTTCTGATGATAAAGGGTACCAATCAACTTCACGAACTCTAAAGAACGATTTGCTGGTTCCTTTACCACTGGAATAACGCGTTGCCGTCTACGCGCATAGAACATACAGAAGAGTAATACCCCCCCTAAGGTGAGATAGATAGCCCATCGGAGAGGCTCGTTTTGTAGCCAAAACCGCAGTGGAGTATCCGTTTCATATTCTGTCTCAGGTCCGTATGCCTCAGTACGAACAATTGGCAAGCCTCGGAATTGGGACATCATACGGAAGATGAGACCATTAGTCTGCGTATCAAGGATACCATAATTGGTCATTAACAATGGACCACAAGATACAAAGAGTTCACCCTTTCCTCGCTTCACTCTAACCATATGTGCCAACCAATAGCCATCTGTAGAATCAGATTCCTCCGCTGAAAGCCAACTGCTAACCAAAGTATCGCACACAGCCTTCCCTTCTATTGTAACATTATTACCAGCCATCGCGGCATAGACAGCGTATTCTTTCTCCTGATAAGGCAACTGATGAGACCAGACTAAGGTATCATAAGGAATTGACTGATTCACAATTGAGGACGTAACCTCCATAGGAGAGAACCCATATTGCCCATTAATAGCTACCTGCAAATCAGGGTATAGGGAATCAGGCTCGATAGAAGACGCAGCAATAAACACCTTATTACCTGCTTTCAACAGTCTATCCAACGAACGGATGTCTGTTGCAGAAGGACGAAAACTAACTGTTTGAATTAAGAAGGCATGCGGTTTCTTACCGTATCCTTCACGTTCCAACTGTGCTATTGTTTTATTTGTCACCTCATATCCTGCAGGAACAGACTTCTCCATCAGTGAGTCGAACACCGCACAACCAAATGGTTGCTTATCGTAATGATTAAAGGTAGGCTCCCAAACAAACTTTGAAGGCGCATTCCACTCTAATAGAAAGACAAAGACAAGGAAGCCAGCTACGAAGAACCAAAACCTTTTGTTCATTCCTTACCTCCTTTCTTTATCTTGCTTTCTAAGTCTATCAGTAGCTTTACGAGTTCTTCAGACGCTTGATAATTACCATATCTTACACGCATAAAAGCAGTAGTCATTCTTTCAAATTCTACTGATAGATACTCACGAGTGTATTGAGTTGGCGTCTTATAGAGCTGCCAACTAATCTTATTACCATCTGATAACCAACGAAGTGTACGCAGATAGACAATTCGAACAGCCTTGTAATAATCCTTCTGTGCCATTGCTTTGGCATAGACAGCATCAAAGTCAACGCCATAGATATTGTCTTCTTCATCATTTTCATTCGTCACCTTACCCGCTCTACCAAAGAGCTTGAACTGATAACGGTACAAAATGAAAGCGATTAGAGCAATAAAAGCAAGTGCAATAACAATGTATATCACGATACGGAAGTCCCCCTTGCCTTGAATACTAAATAAATCAGAGAGGAACTCGCCTATCTTTGACATCAGCCAATCCCACCAATCAAGTTCAGGTGCCTGTAACTCTCGCGCATAGTTGTACGCTTCATCAGCACGGTACTGATGAAGCAACGCCGAATCACACGACAAAGTATCACTTAATGGCTGTAACATAGAATCGTTTTATCAGAGTTTATCAAAGTTATCAATGTCGGTATCCTTCTCTGCTAACTCCTCAAAGTGCTGTATGTCGTCCTCAACTGAGAAGCCATCTTCCTCCTCTGCGATGCTTCCATAGTGAAAAGCTAAGGCGAAGGTTGAGATTGTCATCGTAAGATACATACCAAAGTTCATAAATACAGATGACAAATAGACAAAGAAACTATATACTGGACTTGCTGCAAAAGAGCTTTGAGTAGTATCAGTAGCCAGCAAAACTGACTTCACAACAGTCAATATATACCAAGGAATTGATGTGAATGAAGACAGGATATTAGTCAAGAATCCTATCACAAACATCAAACCAAACAACGACCAGAAAGAATGGAAACCAAGTTTTAAGCCACGTAATATAGAGCTAAACAACGTTTCCTTATCTTCAAACATAGACAGGTAACGCCATAGAAACTGGCAAGCAGCACACAATCAATGCAAGAATTGGTATTATAGCCAGTATCGGTGCACTTGTGATTGCAGTAAAGAAGATAATAAGAACCAAAACTCCTGCAAACAAAGCAACAAGCACCACGGTCATTAACAACGAGCGTTTAATCACTTGAATGATTATAGGTTTTAAGTCGCTCAGTGTCGTATTACGAAGTCTATTTGGACTCTTATGGTAGTATTTCACCATGCTATAGCAGATTCCAGCCAACAAGGTAGAACCTATCAGCAGACAAATACCATATCCCACGTACGAAACACCGAATCTAAGGAGCATCCCCTGTGTCACGTCTACATCCTCTCCGACATCGAAGGTATTGGTATAATAAGGTGCTAAGACCTTCGTCATCATCTCCATAGCGAAACCTTGTACCAAACAAAGTGGCAAGAGTAGATAGGGTACATGCACGCAACAAAAAAACTTAAAGTTCTCACGAATAAACTCAAAAAAATCGCTGAGAACTTCTCGCCGAAAACTACGAACTTGATAAAGTTCAATCTTTGGTCTTTCTATTTGCATTTTCTAAATGATAATTACGCTTATAAGGTAAGTAAATAAAATAATACACGACAAACGCCAATGATACGAGTATGATACCAAGGCGGATAAAGTTGTTCAACTCTGTATGACGAGTAATGAATCCTTCGATAAAACCTGCCAAAATGAAGATTGGTACAGTTCCAACAACGATCTTCATTCCCCTCTTTGCACCTCGTTGAAAGCTGACCAAACGCGAGTAGGTACCTGGAAATAACCAACCATTACCGATTGCCAAGCCTGCAGCACCTGCCACAATGATTGCTGAAAGTTCCAACGTACCGTGTAACATCGTGGCTAAGAGACTTTCGCCTAATAATCCATGCTGATAAAAGAAAGTATCAAAACACCCTACCATGATACCATTTCGGAACAAAAGAAAGCCTGACATAAAGCTCGTCAATACGCCCGAAACAAACACATTAAACGACACCATGATATTGTTCAGCGTAATACCAATAAACATACCGCCCTCTTCTTCATTTCCATATACGCCCATCGGCTCACCCTTCGCTATATTCTCAAGTGTCATATCCATATAGCCGTCGCCAAGTATCAAGCGTGGGAAGGACTCATCTCCTAAGGTTGAAACAACGCCTATCAGCACACTCACCATAAAAATAATGAATGAGAGAAGCAGTAACTTACGCTCTTTCCACATCACGTCAGGCACCTCCTGCGTCCAGAAAGTCACCACACGCGACCACTTCTCCCGTTTATTACGGTAGATTTCATTATGAAGTGCAGAAGCAAGTTTGTTGAGATAGATGGTAATACGTGAATGAGGATAATGTGTCTGTGCAAAAGCGAGGTCGGCTGTAAGCTCAGTATAAGCATCAGCCAACTGGTCAGGCATCTCAAACTTGACATTATCTATCATGCCTTCCATTGCCCGCCACTTCTCAATATTATTGCGTATGAAAAGAATCTCTTTCATGCAAAGTCCACACGTAATTTACACATTATTATCATTTACGCAACAAATTTAGAGTTTTTTTCTTACATTTGCAACAGAAACAACATTTAATTATCAAGAAAATGCCCGAAGCCAATATCATAACAGGCCAGTACGTCCAGATAAGTCAGTCGCCGGCAAGTTTAGGAGAGCGTATCGTTGCACAAATCATTGATGACTTCCTAATTATCTGCTATCTGGTTGGTGTGTCGCTCCTGATAGCTGAGTTAGACTTTTTTTATAGAACGAAAAATGTTATTCTTCCTAATAGCCATCTACCTTCCTGCCCTCTTTTACCACTTCCTTATGGAACTTTTCAACCATGGGCAAAGTGTTGGTAAGATGGTGATGCGTATCCGTGTTGTGAAGAAAGACGGAACAACACCGGGCATTGGTGACTTTTTTATGCGTTGGCTTCTACAACTTGTCGACCTTGGTTTCTCTGGTGTTGGTGCACTTGTCATTCTTATCTCTAAGAATTCACAACGTCTCGGCGACCTCGCAGCAGGAACAATGGTCATCCAACTCAACGATTATCGCAAGATTCAAGTCTCACTTGACGAATTCTCTTACCTTGATAGAAAGTATAAACCTGTCTATCCACAAGCTGAAGACCTCTCTCTTAACCAACTTGATGTCATCCAACGTACCCTCAATTCTGAATACGGATACGAGCGTGAACGTCGTATTGCTTCCCTTGCGGAGAAAGTGCGAACACACCTCAACATCTCTGATACCAATACTGCTGACGAGAAGTTCCTTTATACTATCGTACGTGATTACCAGCATTTCACGTTGGAAATAATATAAAGAAGTAGGGAAAGGCAAGCATAAGATAGCACGGGTATCTAACAGAACTGCGCTGTATAGCCTTCATATTTGTGCCTTATACTATCCTATTATAACGACAAGAACAAAACGTTTTACCCATTTTCTTCTGCTGTGTTATTACTCAGCACATGATGTGCGGACGCCCAACACACATGGTGCTCATGCCTAACACATGATGTGCGGAGCATTAATCACATGACAATTAGTTATCAAAACAAGTACTTCTGATTGTTAGTAAAGAGTTATGATGACGTCTCTAAGAAAAAAGTTAATAGCTTTCGGAGGTGCATTGGCTTACCCTACCATAAGTCTTTCACCTGACATTACAAGAGAACACTTCTGTAGGAAGTGGGTATTTGTGACGGGTGCATCGCATGGGATAGGGAGAGCATTAACCGAAAAACTAATCAGTGTAGGTGCAAATGTCTTCCTCATTGCTCGAAGTGAAGCGGACTTACGCCTCTTATGTGCCAAGGCTAAGCAAATGGGTAGCAGTGCAGACTACTGCGCAATAGACCTAAGAGACAGGGAGAAGTTGGAACAGCTTTGCCAAAAACTAAGGGAAACACTACCACAGTTGGATTACTTCTTTTGCAATGCGGGTAAATCTATCCATCGCAAGATCAATGATGCGCAGGACCGCCTACACGACTATGACCGTACGATGGACCTTAACTATCGTTCCTTGGTTGCACTATCATTAGCTATCTTACCTGCCTTGAAAGCAAGTAAAGGGAGCATCATCTATTCTTCATCAGTGAGTACACTCTACCCAATGGCACCGGGGTGGTCGGCTTATCATGCCTCAAAAAGTGCTGCGAACGCATGGTGTGAGACGGCAAGCAGCGAATTTGCACCGTTAGGTGTTCACGTGCAGATAGCTTTTTTACCCTTGGTTCACACAGCAATGTCGGATGTTAACGAACAATACAAGCACTTACCTGCATACACACCAGCTGATGCAGCCAACATTCTATTGAAACTTGCTATACGGAAGGCCAGGACTTATAAACCTTGGTGGGCAAAGTTTTCTGCCCCAATAGCCTATCTCTTTGCTCCGATTATTCACCTATATTATAAGCGATTGCCATGAGAAGAAAGAATGAAGCTATCCTTTCTATCCTCTATCGCTTACACATAATCTCACCAAAGGGCATATTTGTGTGGGCTAAAAGCCTCATCCATGAAGGCATCAGCCTAATGGCGCTGCTCCGTTTTGCGGCTCATTTCTATCCGCATCGTTGTGCTATCACTGACGAGAAGCAATCTCTAAGCTATCAAGAACTCTATATCCGTACGCGTCAACTTGCTGAAATTCTTCACACGGAATATCATCTCCAACCTGAAATGAGTGTGGCTTTGCTTGGACGTAACAGTCTTATTTTGACTCTCCTGTTGCATGCACTTTCTCGATTGGGCATTCGCACGACCTTATTAAGTACCGACTTGGGAACAGAACAGATAACAGCTGAATTGCAGAAGCATCATTACCACCTTATTATATACGATTCAGACCTCAAACAGATACCTACGGAACTTCCCTGCGTGGCTGTTACAACAGAGAGGCTTAATGACATCCTTTTACATAAGACTTCTCTAACAAAGGACAGAAAACTCCCTAAAATATGGCGAGGGAGAGAAATCGTCATTCACTCTGGAGGAACAAGTGGTAAATTCAAGACCATTGCTCGTCGTCCCTCTGTAACCTCTTTTCTCCCTCCATTGTTTGCCTTACTGCGTGACATTCAAATCTATCAATACGAGCGTGTACTGATATCCCTGCCCTTCTACCATGGTTTTGGACTATCAACGCTTATCATCTCCTTGCTTATGGGTAAGAAGATATGTCTGCAAAAAAGCTTTGATGCGCTACAGACTTTAACTATTATCCAGCGAGAAAAGATTGAAGTCATGCCGATTGTTCCTGCTATGCTCGCCCGTTTTTGGCAGATTGAAGGTGCTAAAAAGAAGATGAAGAGTCTACGCTGTCTGATAAGCGGTGGCGACAGACTGCCTAAAAGTCTCATCGAAACAACGCATAAAGAAATAGGAGAGGTAATCTTTAACCTGTATGGTACGTCTGAAGCGGGATTCTTTATGCTTGCTAATCCTAAAGAATTAGCTTCCTTCAAAGAGACAACCTTAGGGAAACCGATTCGAGGAGTTGACTGTAAGGTAAAAGACTGTAATCGTCAAGGGATAGGAACACTTTGGGTTCGTTCTCGTTGGGCAATGCGAGGGCTACGAAATCAATGGCAAATACAGGCGATTTAGTCTCACAAAATAGCGAAGGTTACTTCTTTCATCATGGCAGAGCCGACCGAATGGTGGTCTGTGGAGGTGAGAACGTTCAGCCCGAACACATCGAACAGGTACTTCTCTCCCACCCTATGATTATTGCTGCACGTGCCTTTACCGTTCCTGACCCTAACTTTGGCAATATCATCCACACAGAAATAGAATGTACACCAAAGGCAACACTAACAGAGGCAACACTCCTCAACTGGCTCCGTCCACAACTGTCACGGGCAGAAATGCCACATAGCATCCACTTCAAAACCATTGAAATGCTCTCAACTGGTAAGCAAAAGGTTCGCTAATGACACAAGCTTTTAATTCCAAACGCATGCTGTTCCGATTTCTTTTCATGATAAAAGGAATTATTTTCATGAAAGAAAATATTTTTTTCTTCACGACAATAAATATTTCTTTTTCATGAAAAATAATTTGAGAAGAAACAAAAGATAATATAATTATAGGAGGACCAAGAGAGTGTAAAAGCTCCTTGCTACCCCTTTCATACACTAACAAAAAAGCCATCATCCACAGTCTATTGCCGTAGATGATGGCTTTACTTTTATAGAATCATACCCTCTCTTAGAGAGGAAGACTACTCCTTTTCCTCTTGAGGAAGCATGATAAGGGCTTCTTGTTTCTTACCATCCATCATAATCTTTAATGGATTTGGGAAACGGACATGGCGTACCCACTGAGTTTCTTCCACCGCTGGAAGGGCATCAAGTACACTGCGCTGATAGAATCCATCTTCCTTATAAGGATTTATTGTGAAGTAGCCCACACCGAAAGAAGTAAGATTTTGGAAGAAATGTGTTCCCTGACTTGGGTCTACACGATAGTGTTCCAGTCCCTCCTCAACGATGACACGCGCTGCCGAGATATGTGGCCACTTCACAGGAATACCCAACCAAGGGTCGCTTGAACCCCAACGACCCGGACCAATGAGCACATAGTTCTTGTCAGTATCAAGGAACTTGCGGTTTATCCGTTCTATCTCATCTGCTATAGTAGGGTTGTTTAATGCAGAGAAAGAGCTGTCGGTCTTTACATACACAACATCTTGTACATCGTCTGAAACGCCATGTCCCAAAGAGTTATGACTCCGCAAGAGACATTGATCATCGGGAATAGCCGTGAGGTCTTCCTCTAACATCTGCTTAGAATCAACGATTGGACGAATCTGCAGGAGATAGAGTTCACCCGTTCGGTCATCATTCAGATTGACAGCAAACTCAATCTCAACAGGGCGGCGCATAGCCTCAGCACCGTAAGTCATTGCCATTTGCAACAATTCTGGTAGTGGAAAGACATTTTGCTGGAGGACACCACAGAAAGAGATAACCTTTCTTCCTCCCTCATAGAGTCCATCGTAAATAGCATGGTCTTCAGGAGAATAAGTGGAAGTGATATATTGTAGACTGCCATCAGCCTCAGCATCTTTCACACGCAGTTTGAGGATATTAAAGCCATCATCCACCTTAAAGTCCTCACTGATATGCTTCATGTCAAGCGCATAGAACTGAGTTTGGGTTTCGCGCAAGGCTATTTCCATTTCGCTCATCTGTAACACTTGATGCGGATGGAACGGACAAACGCGCAGTGTCTGCCCACCATCGACAATATACTTACCTAAACCCAAAGCCAAAGAGGCAATACCTTCCTCTGCTTTCTCTTCTCCTATCGGGTAATAGTTGAGAGAACGAAGAACGCCAGAGATGTTCGGATAGAAATGATCTCCATACTCCTTACCGACAACCTGCTGCAAGATAACCGCCATCTTCTCCTGATCAATGACATTACTTGTGGCTGTCATATAAGCTTTGGAGTCACGATAATAAACCGAAGCATAGACGGCTTTAATCGCACAAGCCAACATTCGGAGCATTTCATACTTATCCTCGAGATAAGGAATCATATAGGTAGAATAGATACCTGCAAAGGGTTGATAGTGACTATCTTCCAACAACGAACTGGAACGGACGGCTATTGGTGAGCGAGTAGCCTCAAAGAAGGTAAAGAAGTCGCCTATATACTCATCTGGCAACTGGGCATGAAGAAAGGCTTGGAGTATCTCTTCGTCGCTCGCATCACTCAAGGCTATCTGGTAAAGATTGTTCTGTTCCATAAAACTATCGAAGACATCCGTACAAAGAACGACCGTCTTCGGTATCTGTACCTTTGCATTGGGGAAGCGATTGAAGTCTGGTCGGAGTTTGATAACATTATCAAGGAAAGCCAAACCACGTCCCTTACCTCCTAACGAACCGTCTCCAATACGAGCAAAATGGGCATATCGGTCGAATTTTCGCCTATCGAACAAGGCAACAACACCCACATTACGCATCCTTCGATAGGCAACAATGGCATCAAAGATAATCTGTCGGTGCATGTCTACATCCTGTAGTTTATGCCATGTAATACCTTTTAGGAAGGAAGAAACTGGGAAAATGGCACGTGCAGAGAGCCATCGACTCATGTGATTACGAGAGATATGATAGAGCATAGAGTCACGTGGAATCTTAAAGATGTTATCCTGCAACTCTTTCAAGCTTCGAATACGCATCACCTCCTCACGTGTTTCTGGATTACGGAAGATGAAATCGCCAAAGCCCATGTGTTCCTCGAGTAGGTGACGAAGGTCTACACTCATCTTCTTTGAGTTCTTATCTACAAAGTGGAAGCCTTCTGCCTCTGCCTTTTCACGGTTCTCACTCTCCGAACTTTCTATAATCAAAGGGAGGTATTCATCTTCTTTCCTTATGGCACGAAGTAGTTTTAAGCCTGCTTCTGGGTCTTTCTCCGCTACAGGAATATTCCCTTCTGTCGCAGAAGAACCCTTATCTTCTACATTATTAATAGGGAATCTTACATCAGAGATAACACCCAAACAGTTGTCCTTATAACGTTGATAGATATCCCATGCTTCCTCATAGGTACGCGCTAAGACTACCTTTGGACGTCCACGCTGGCGCAAAGAGGCATCGTGTCGGGTCAAGGCTTCAGTGGCAAAATTCTGACTCTGCGTGAGAATATAGCTATATAAGTTAGGTAGAATAGATGAATAAAAACGGATAGAGTCTTCTACCAGCAATATCATCTGTACACCAACCTCATGGATATCATTGTCTATATTCATCTTATCCTCCATCAGCTTAATGATAGAAAGAATGAGATTGGTGTTTCCCAACCAGCAGAATACATAATCAAAGATACTGAGGTCTTCGTTTTGTATACGCTTTGTAATACCATGAGAGAAGGGAGTCAGTACCACACAGTGGATGTCTGGGAACTCTGCTTTTACAGCTCTTGCCACATCAAAAGCATCATTATCAGCATTACCAGGCATACAGATAACAAGGTCAATGTCTACAGAATTGAGCACCTTAGAGGCTTCTTCGATAGTAGACACCTGTGTAAAGGTTGGCGGATAACGCAGACCTAATTCCATATACTCATTGTAAATCTTCTCTTCCACGCGTCCATCATCCTCCAACATGAAGGCATCGTATGGATTAGCTACAATCAAAACATTGTAGATTCGTCGCATCATCAGATTGACGAAACTAACGTCTTTTAGGTAAAAATTACCCCATTCTGCAGGAATTTGCTCACTCATAATCCAAAACTTAATATTGGACAAAAATACAAAAATAAATACAAGTCAACCTATCTTTTTCGCAACTTAAATAATATTTTTTTATTACTTTTGCATACTGGTTACCATTTTTTTGCGACTTAAGTAGCTTCCAAAAAGAAAGAAAAAAATGAAAAAAATTTTTTTGATTTTCATTTGGACTTTTGATAGAATTTGGATATATTTGCCGTACCATTCTGAACTGAATGATACTATCTAACATAAACAAATAAAAGTCAATTTACTATGGAAGTCGAAAAAATCATGCAAGCACTGGAGCAGAAGCATCCAGGTGAGTCAGAGTATTTGCAGGCTGTACATGAAGTACTCATGTCTGTAAAGGATGTTTACAATCAGCACCCAGAGTTTGAGCGCGCAAGTATTATTGAGCGTATTGTGGAGCCTGAGCGCATCATCACATTCCGTGTGCCTTGGGTTGATGACCAGGGAAAAGTACAGGTAAATATTGGTTACCGCGTACAGTTTAATGGCGCTATCGGCCCATACAAGGGTGGTCTGCGCTTCCACGCATCAGTAAACCTCAGTATCTTGAAGTTCCTCGGTTTCGAGCAGACATTCAAGAATGCACTCACCACATTGCCTATGGGTGGTGGTAAGGGTGGTTCTGACTTCTCTCCACGTGGTAAGAGCGATGCTGAAATCATGCGTTTCTGCCAGGCTTTCATGAACGAGTTGTATCGTCACATCGGTCCTGACGAGGATGTTCCTGCAGGTGATATCGGTGTTGGTGGTCGTGAAATTGGTTACCTCTTCGGTCAGTATCGTAAAGCTGACTCACCAGTTCCAAGGTATGCTCACAGGTAAGGGCAGGAATGGGGTGGCTCTATCCTCCGTCCAGAGGCTACAGGTTATGGTGCACTCTACTTCGTTCACCAGATGATGGAAACTCATGGTCTTGACATCAAGGGTAAGACTGTTGCTATCTCAGGTTTCGGTAACGTTGCATGGGGTGCTGCTAAGAAGGCTACCGAACTTGGTGCAAAGGTTATCACATTGAGTGGTCCTGATGGTTATATCTATGACCCAGAAGGCATTAGCGGTGACAAGATCGAGTACATGCTCGAACTCCGTAACAGTGGTAATGATGTTTGTGAGCCATATGCAGAGAAATATCCTGGTTCACAGTTCTTCAAGGGTCGTAAGCCTTGGGAGCAGAAGGCAGATATCTATTTGCCATGTGCTACTCAGAACGAGCTTAATGGTGAGGATGCCGACAAGATTCTTGCTTACAAGCCATTGTGCGTAGCTGAGGTTTCAAATATGGGTTGTACAGCAGAGGCTGCTGATAAGTTCACTGCAGCGAAGCAGCTCTTCGCTCCTGGTAAGGCTGTTAACGCAGGTGGTGTGGCTACATCAGGTCTCGAAATGTCACAGAACTCTCTCCGTCTCTCATGGAGTCCGGAAGAGGTTGATCAGAAGCTCCATTACATCATGAGCTCTATCCATGAGCAGTGCGTGAAGTATGGCAAGCAGGCTGATGGTTACATCGATTATATTAAGGGCGCCAATATTGCGGGCTTCATGAAGGTAGCGAAGGCTATGCTTGCCCAGGGTGTCGTATAAATAGACCAGTCTATCTATTCCCTCTCCTGCTCTCCAAAGCAGGGAGGGAATAAACTCTATGAGAGAAGGCTGGCGATACTAATAAATTAATATGTATAGAACCAAACTTCTCCTTATAGCGTTATTTGCGCTATGCAACGTCTTTACACTGACTATAAAAGCACAGTCAGATGGTAAAGCTTCTTATTATAGTAACGGATTGCACGGTCGCCGAATGAGTAATGGCGAACGCTATGACCGTAATGCTTTTACTTGTGCACATCGCACACTCCCCTTTGGTACACGTCTAAAGATTACGAATCCACGTAATGGTAAGTCTGTCATTGTCCGCGTAACGGATCGTGGCCCATTTGTTCGTGGACGTGTCGTTGACTTATCCTATGCTGCTGCACGCGAATTAGGTACACTTGCCAGTGGTGTGGCTTATGTGAAGGTTGAGCTTGTACGCAAAGAAACAGAGATACCATTCCCTTCTGAGTCAAATGGTACACTTGAAATGCCTGAAATTGAATATGGTACTGCTGGCGTATGCTATGAGTTTATCCCTGAATGGGAAAAGGTTGAAGAGGATAAGCCTAAAGAGATTGAGCGCAAAGTTGACACGCGCTCAAATAATAAAAAGAATTTTCAGCAAGACAAGGTGGAGAAAGAAAACATTAGCGAGACACGCAAGCAGGTACAAACTTCTACTCCGGCTAACCAGCAGGTTACGAAGACTAAGAATCAGGCGACAGTCCGTACCACTCCTGCTGCAACCAACCGACAGCAGACTGCCCAGCAGAACAAGTCTACCACACAATCGACTACTTCAAAGAACAACTCAAGTAGTAGTTGGACCAACTTCTTCAAACGTGTGAAGGATGGTGTAACTGGACTTTTTGAATAGAAAAGAATAAGACATAAGCAAGAAGTCCTTCCCCCGTCCCCTCCCCCATAGGGAGGGGCGTTAATACCGTGATATCCCCACACAAAAAAGGTTCTTCCGTTAAATGTGTGGACACTTTTCGTATTGTTTCAACGGAAGAACCATAGCTACTCATCAAACAAAAACTTGGCTAAGACTGTCAACATTCTATCCTATTATCATCCTCTTTCATTGAAAATCATTTCTTTTTAGACTTCGAAAATATGTAGACAAGGATTTGAAAAATCATTACATATTTCGAATAAAACATCAATAAATAACGGCAAAACCACATACAAAAATCAGCTTTGTAACCATCAGCAAGTCAATTAGTTATAAAGTAGTAAAAGTAAAAAGGTGCTTAATTGGACTTCAAAAGGGCGTTAGTAAGAGCCTTAAAGGGCACCTATTGCAAGTCAATTAGGCATCTTTTAGAAGCCAAAAGAGCATGTATTCAAAATTATGATGTGAAAAATTATGACAGAATAATAAGTTATTAGCCTAATTAGACCAATTAGTCCAAATAGCCTAATTAGGCTAATAGGAATAAGTTGTTTGTAGGAATATGTTTAGCCTCTAATAACCAATTTGGGCTAAAAAGAAATAGAGGCTGCACCAGTTTAATGATACAGCCCCATTCCGTCATTTAAAGTTTTAGTTATCAGTAGTTAGTACTTACACAATAATATCTTTATAATCTCTATTTAATCTTATCCTTTTAGAATCCATATCGTAAGACGATTTGCTGACTCTTTATGATATCTGTTTATCAACAATCTTACTTGCTGGTTCTTATATTAAATTCTGTCACTTTGCTTATACTCTTCTGACCCTGCAAAACAGTTAAAGCAAATCGTGCCATACCATCCTTTAATTTCTTATCAGCCTTCACAAGTGCCGTATAACGAACGCCCTTACCGGGTGCAATACTCTCAATGTGAATCGCTGGACTGATGTAAATGTGTGCATTACCAGTTGTTTCCAACACTGAAGGCTGTACATCACTAACCGTCTTATCTCCTCGATTCATCACCTCAAAGATAATCTTACCCACCTCATTGCGCGACAAGACACCATCTTGGTTATCATCAACAAAACGAGCATTGATAATCTCAATATTCGGTGTATATTGGTAATTACCTGCCAACTTATCCACACTTGACTCAGCTGGTGCCTTTGTATTTGGCTGTGCCGCACTGTAACTGCCTGTATAATCACTGCCTTGGAAATCGTAAATACGGTCGTCACCAGAGTTGGTGCTATCAAAACCGCTACCATCTACCCTATTAGGCTGTGCATAGTCGTCTGTCTGATTATAATTATCGTATCCTGATTGATTCCTTCTTTCACGTGCCTTACGCTGTTGCACCTTCTCATAATGGTCGTGTACATCCTCTTTCGCACGTCTGTCAGCCTTTGCTCCTGTAGAAGCACCTATGATAGCACCACCAGCCATACCAACAATCGTACCTATATCTGAACCTCTCGCTCCACCAGCAATACCACCAATAGCGCTTCCAAGAATGCTTCCCAACGAGCCACCTGTGATAGCACCTGAGCCGGTATAGGTGTTGCAACTACTTAACACCACGGATGCGGAGAGGGAAAGAATTAAAAACTTCTTCATAACTTACAAATTCTTAACGTTGGCAAAATTAGCTACATATTTTCACACTTACAAAGATATTTCCCTACTCAGCGAGGGGAAAACCCTAAAATACCTAAACATATCTTCCACTACTCTGATTTCCAGAAGTAAAAAGCAATAAAATTTATTATTCCTCTATCGGAAGATACAACATCAAATGATCAAATGCTATATAACGTTTATCAGCCCAAGTGATAATACCAATAGCATCGTTCAACGTACAGTTTCTCAACTCTTCGTGCTCAGAAACAGAAACTTTATACGACTTTCCGTTCTCATCTTTTACGTAAATAAAATCTGGTGTAATAGCTTCTAAGCCGAGATAAAACGTATAGGAATAGTCCTCAAAATCATTTACCACCTCCATTCCCTTTTCAGTTGGAGCTATCCAATCATCTTTTGCACGTATCAATTGCATCGGACGAAACCACGACACATCCATCATAAACGACTCAAAAGCTATCTTCGTTGGTTTTTCTCCTCCCCAAAAAACAAAGTGTGGATAAGTGATATCATCCTTTGATAACTTGTCATTATTCAACCACTGCAAGACAGAACGAGGATGCTGCACGCAGGCATAATCCTCCTCATTCCGATAAAAACTTATAGTAAACTCTTGCTGATGCAGCTTACCTCCCTCGCCTTCCTTCTGAAAATAATGACTAAATAGATAGCTTGTTACTATTGTTCTGTCGTATATCAACAGATAATGGCTGTACACCGAGTAATATCAATAGAAAAACAGAAAGTCAATAAGCATCTTCATCCTGAGTTTGCTGCAGAAGTGCTCGCCCCCTTCGTATCCTCATCCTCTACTCACAACTTCCTATATAGCAAAGAACAATCCCGAAAGTTTATAATAACCTTCGGGATTGATAATTATACTCTTTCCGCTTTCTCATACGGTCAAGTTTGATGTCATTCTATTCAACTGCTATAACTTTGAATAGTCCTTCGCTTTAACAATATAGATACCTGATGGTAAACTAACTGTCTTACTTTCTCTCACCATACCAGAATACATCAATTTGCCATTTAATGTATAGACTTTCAAGTGCATAGGTGATTCTGTCATAAAGCTTAGATAATTTTTACCCCCAGACACTTTAAGTGCGTCATTAGAAAGAGTGTCTATTTGATCCGAAACTGTGAAGATTCCTCCAATAGTCACAGAAGAAGTAACCTTAAAATTAGGAGAATCTACTTCTTCATCATTAAGTGTCAAAGTTTCAAGTTTATATCCAGATGCGGGTATTGCTTTAATGACAAGATCTGTATTCTTAGCCACCTTTGTACCCGTCAGAACCTCAACACCATCTGTTGTAAAAACCTTTAACGTTCCATTTTCCGGCTTCTGTATTGTAATATATGCCATGTTACAACCTGTTCCATCGCCCTCGTAATCAATCGTCCAACCCTTCAACTTAGCAATAGAAGACTCAGCATGCTCGGCATCATTATACTCTCCTGCTTTTTCACCATGAACGAAAAGAGTGTTACCACGTGGCGTCTTCCCACTCTGAAGTTTAGGATAACGTGAAAGACTATAATAAAGATCATTTAAAGTACATGCATCCCATCCATTACCACCTACATTCAAATAGGTCAATCGTTCATGTCCCGTAAGGTCCAGTCCCTCTAATCTATTACCATCTACAGTAAGTGTCACAAGCTGAAGATTATTCTTTAAGTCTAAGTTTGAGACTGAATTATTAGAAAGCTGCAATGTCTTCAATGCAGGGTTCTTGCTAACATCAAGAGCTGTAATCTTATTATTTGAAACATAAAGTTCTACAAGTTCTGGCATATCCCTCACGTCAACTGCCTCAATCTCATTACTACTTATATTCAAATAAACGAGTTTCTTGTTATGACTTAAATCTAAGCTTTCCAGCCAATTATTTTTACATCAAGATAAGCTAAATCAACAGCACCTGTAACATCTATATTATCAACTTGATTACCATAAGCACGTAAATTAACAAGTTTACTATTCTTGCTAACATCCAAGGAACTGAGGTCCGAATAAGAACAATCAAGAGATTCAAGTTCCAATAGCTTAGAGACATCTATAGACGTAATAGAATTCATATACGTAGAAAGAGAACGCAAATGAATATTATGACTCAAATCAACAGCAGTTATCTTATTATCAACGCCTACACCTGGATAACTTGAGAAATCAGCTCCTGTAACAGCACCATATATCGTTACAGTCGCACCAGACGTTTGCCCCCTCTACTGTTGTTGGAGTCGATTTAACCTTCACTTTTACAAGTTCGCCATCTCCCCAGTCAATTGAAACATCTTTATCCTCACCATTAACAGAAAGGAAATACTGTTGGTCTACACCTGTAGGAACTGTTAGTTTGATATAATCATCATCACCAGAAACACTAAAAACAGGTTTTACAACCGTCGCTTCAGATACGACAAATATACTGTCAGCTATTAATTTTCCATTCACCTCTACACCAACAAACTTTGATCCAGCAGGTGCTTTAGCATCTATCTTAATTGGGAATCCAGGCAGAACTTTCCCTGTAACAGGTTCATAAGTTGCAAAATATCCATCATCAGGGATTTGACTTAGCGTATAACTACCTCCATTTTCAGATGATTGCATAGTTATAGAGACAGAATCCATAGGCGCAGTAGCATCACCATGAACATCGAGTTTATAGGAATTGTCAGCATCATCATCTAAAATCCCAGTATTGGCGTGTTCGTAGTTAGCCCCTGATAGGAAACATTTGTACGATAAGAATTACCGGTATGTGACGGCATAGCTTTGAATGTAAAGTTCAGTGACTGAGGCGTAGTATTCTTACAGTCACGCATATCAAGGTAATTAAGTCGATTAGTACCAATAGCACCATGCATATCAAGGAATTGTATTCCAGTATTCCGTACACTCACACTACGTAAAAACCGTTGGTGAGATAAATCAATACGTTGTATCTTCGTATTATCAATATTAATTGTATAAAGATTTGCAAGGTTAGACACATCTAAACGAGACAACTTCGAATCACTAAGTTCAAGCGTTGTTACATTCTTGTTACCACTTAAGTCAAGCTTTGCGATGTCAGTATTAGACGCATCAAGCATGATAAGCTCTGGGTTATTAATAAGATTTAGCTCTGTTATCTTCGTTCCCTTTATAAGGAGCTTTTCAAGTTTAGTTTGTTGCGTAACGTCAATAGATGTTACTCCAACATTCCCTGTGATATCGACATCACGTAACTCTGGATAATTATTACCCAATTCCAATTCTAACAAACTACCGTTCGCAAGATTAAGATAACGCAGATTAGGGAGACTAATAGGATAAAAGTGTGTAATATCTCCATCTGATAAGTCTACATTTCGTAATTCAGTACTGCCATCTGGAAATAAAACAGTTGCCAAAATCGTATTATGATTGGCTGTAAAGTTAGATAATTTCTTAAAATTGCGCAGGTCTAAACGCGTAATCTTATTATAGCTGAGGTCAAGTGTAACAAGATTAGGAGCACCAAAGAAATCAATACCTTCGTAGGTTAATTCGTTCTTCTTTGCTTCAACTTGCTTTAAATTAGGCTGATTCTTAACCCAAGTTTAACACCCACTTTCGCCTAATTGTTACTGTCACCGTACTTTCCTCGTTTTTCTTATGGGCTCTGTGTCCTACAAATTTTATTCTTTTTGAATGGTGAGTGTTTTAAGTTCAACTTATCGTATATCTGTTTTGCTTGCTTCGAAGGACTACTGCACTGGCGCATCTCGATGGTTTCACCTAATGGATTCTTCCCTTTTTGTGGTGACGAGCTTTTTGGGTGCTCATACGTCGTACTATCTCGGTCCAGTAACAGGATTCTCCTTCTCGTTTTTAATTGACAACGGATAGTGTTTACCACCCAGTAGGCTAATAAACCGAAGAAAAGGTGTGCGTCGCTTCGCTCATCTTTCTGATGATAGATTGGACGGAGGTTGAGATCGTTCTTTAGTTGTCTGTTCGTACATTCTATCTCACGGATAAGATTGTAGTATTCCCATGTTACACGCTCAGAAAGTGTCCTGATATTGCTACGGAGGAAATAGACTCCATGACCAGATTCCATTTCCGAGAGGTCTTTTATCTCCCAGTCTACACGTAGCATCTCCTTGGGTTTCTTCTCGTTTTTTTATGTAGCTTATCTGGTAGAACTTCGCTATAGAAGGGTACTTCTGTATGGCACGTCCTGTACGTTCAACAACCTTTTTCATAGGTCTTTGTTCCACCTTTCTTGGAGATTCCATTGTTTATCCTCTGCAGTTCCATCTCAAAACGCTCTCTCCAGACTCTGTTCATGGACGACTCTGTCATAGCTTTCGATGGAGATGTTATTTCGAGATAATAATCCTTATCATCCTCTGTCTTAACCTCTTTCAGCGTTATCTTCTGCCGACGGGCATCCATTACCGTAACACTCTTGTTATCATCACTGAGCGTATAGTCTTTCATTTTCGTACGGGATACGCAGAGATAATTGTACCCCTTTTTCTTTATTAGCTCCAAGTTCTCTTCCGTGGCAACACCTGCATCCATGACAACGAGCGTATCCTTTGTTCGTGATGGATTCCTCTTTGCTAACGTATCAATCATATTGGGTAGAGACTTGGGATCTGCTGTATTACCCTCTAAGATAGAAGAATAACGTATAAAACCTTCTTTATTGATACATAGTGCAAGTACAAGTAGCTTACAGTCAGAGCGTTTTTCTTTTGAACGACCGAACTTGGCTTTATCGCTATTACGCTTACTACCCTCGAAATAGAAGTTGGTTAAGTCGAAGAGCATCAACTTGTTGTCTATATTAAAGAGATCGTCAGTAACGCTGCACAGATGACGCTCTAACTGTTCCTTTAGTTCATATAACTTGTCAGTGATTTTATACAGAGAATTGATTCCTGGTGTCCAGCCAGGAGCTCCACTATAAAATTCGCCAGCAGCCGAGTTATCGCGCAAATAATAATAAGATGAACGTTCAGAAACTGCATATACCGTACGAACAATCAATGCTGACAAAGCCGTGTGTATCGCATTCTCCGTCCAGCCATTTTTGCGCAGAAAACCCTCTAATTGCAGCTTGTCTATTGTCTGCTTGCAGAGCCACTCTGCACCAACATTCCTTGCGTCAGTATAGTTTGCCGTCTCAAGGTCTATGTAGTTCTCATATTTTCTCAGCGACTTCTGCTTTTCCTTATTAAACCGATCGATTCCACCTTCTTTCTCCATACGGATCCACCATTCGTCAGCCTTTGCCTGTTCAATAGGAGTAAGACCGTCAAGGTGTTCTATGAAAAGTGAGGGTGTACTTCTGGTTTTGAAGCGTTCGGTAAGAGCGTATGCAATTTTTCGAACCTGTACAGCAGTAAGTGAAGGTTCGAACCCGATATTCAACAGAATTAGTGAATGTACATGACCCTGCACATCACGATATGACTCCTTGATGCGATAATAAGGAGCCATGTCCCCTGTGGCAGGGTTGAATCGTGTCTGTACATTTGCGTGCATGAGTGCAAAGTAACAAAATATTTTTGATATGGCTGTGTCCTACAAATCAGATTTTATTCCTCGTTACAATACCCTACACTTGATTATCAATCATTTATCAAATTGATACTACACAAAATATCCCGAAAATTTATGAAAAATAATTTTGCAGGTTAAACTTGGGTTAAAAGCAAGATATGTTGCTTTTGCGTCAGAAACCTCAACGGCAGAGAAATCACCATAAACAATAATTGTGTCTTTAAGTAACTTTCCTATTACCTTCTTATTATTACTCCAGCCTTCTAACGTAGCCTCTTGTTTATTACCATCTCCCCAGTCAACAAATACTTTGCTGGCATCATCGGATCGAGTAACACGGAATTCAAAGTCTTGCCCTACGGCTGTAGATGTTGCAATCCTCATTTCACCATTTGTTTGTGCGAACGTCACTAAAGACACAAACAAAGAAAACATCAGTAAAAATTTCTTCATAAGCATACAATTATCAGCACTGAGATTAAAAATTAGATGAAGAAAAAGTTATGGTACACTTTTTCCTTATAAAACAAGAATATTATTACGAGTGTGCTTTTACATCGTAACATATATCAGGTTTATATCGCAAAAAAATAAAAATAATTATGAAAAAGCAACTCTAAAAAAAGAATTTTAAACTTAGATGCACAAAAAAATCAATAGAAAAATTGAAAAGTTGATAATCAGAGGGAATAAATCCAATATCTATACATAGATAACGTAGCAACTATATAAAATAAAAAACTCCCGATACATTAAGTACCGGGAGTTCTTTATTATAGAGATAAAATCTATTCGGATTATTCAGCCTTTGCCTCTTCAGCAACGTTCTCAGCAGCCTCTGCTGGTGCATCAGCCTTCTTTGTAGAACGACGGCTACGACGAGTCTTCTTAGCTTCAGCCTTTGGAGACTTAGCCATATTCTCATTGTAGTCAACCAACTCGATGAATGCTATCTGAGCAGCGTCACCCTGACGAGTACCGAGCTTGATAACGCGTGTATAACCGCCTGGACGATCAGCTACCTTAACTGAAATCTCCTTGAAGAGCTCAGTAACAGCCTCCTTGTTCTGAAGATAACGGAATACAACACGACGTGAATTAGTTGTATCATTCTTAGAACGTGTAATCAGCGGCTCAACATACTTCTTAAGAGCCTTTGCCTTAGCAAGAGTCGTAGTGATTCTTTTGTGCTGATTCAGAATCAAAGCAACTGCCAAGTTTGAAAGCAACGCAGCGCGGTGGTCAGCAGTACGACCCAAATGGTTGAATTTCTTATTATGTCTCATTTTGTTTTTAACTTGTTGTGGATAAACCCGTCAACTTGTCGTTTAGACAACTCGTCAACTATTCTTTATCCAATTTATACTTTGTAATGTCGGTTCCAAACGACAGATTCAGACTCTCGAGCAAATCATCAAGCTCAGAAAGCGATTTCTTACCAAAGTTACGGAACTTAAGAAGATCCGTCTTGTTGTACTGTACGAGGTCGCCTAATGTCTCTACATCAGCTGCCTTCAAGCAGTTGAGTGCACGAACACTCAAGTTGAGACTTGCGTCGGTCAACTTGGTCTTCAAGAGCTGGCGCATGTGCAGAACCTCCTCATCAAACTCCTGGTTGCCCTCCTGATCTGGATTCTCGAGAGTAATCTTCTCATCAGAGAACAACATGAAGTGATAAATAAGAATCTTTGCAGCCTCTTTCAGCGCATCCTTTGGGTGGATGGAACCATCAGTCGTAACTTCAACAACCAATTTGTCATAGTCGGTCTTCTGTTCAACACGATATGGCTCAACGGCATATTTTACGTTACGAATTGGGGTGTAGATGGAATCGATTGGGAGTACGTTTACATCAGTGCAGTATTCACGATTTCCTCAGCAGGAACGTAACCACGTCCCTTATTGATGGTCAAATCAATCTGCATAGAAGCCTTGGAGTCTAAATGACAAATCACCAAATCAGGGTTTAACACTTCAAATCCAGTCAGATACTTACCGATATCACCTGCTTTGAATTCGGTGGAATTCTCTACGGTGATACTAACTTTCTCATTCTCGAATTCTTCTACTACTTGCTTGAATCGAACTTGTTTGAGATTCAAGATGATGTTGGTAACATCTTCCTTTACACCTGGAACTGAAGAGAATTCGTGCTCAACACCAGCTATACGGATAGTGTTGATAGCGAAACCTTCCAGCGATGAAAGGAGGATGCGGCGAAGAGCGTTACCAATGGTAACACCAAAGCCAGGCTCAAGAGGACGGAATTCGAACTTGCCGAAATGGTCATTGGCCTCCAGCATCACTACTTTATCAGGTTTTTGAAATGCTAATATCGCCATTAATTTAATGAATTTTATTGTTTAGAGTACAACTCAACGATTAACTGCTCCTTAATGTTCTCAGGGATGTCAGCACGGTCTGGACGATGGAGGAACTTACCGCACTTAGCGTTATCATCCCACTCGAGCCAAGGATACTTGCTGTGATTGAAGCCTGCCAAAGCAGCCTCGATAACCTCAAGTGACTTAGCCTTCTCGCGAACGCCTACAACGTCACCTGCCTTTACCTGATATGAAGCAATATTTACGACATTACCGTTAACAACAATGTGCTTGTGGCTAACGAGCTGACGAGCAGCTGCACGAGTAGGAGCGATACCAAGACGGAACACTACATTATCCAGACGGCTCTCAAGGCTCTGAAGAAGAACCTCACCAGTAATACCCTCTGCCTTTGCAGCCTTATCGAACAGATTACGGAACTGACGCTCCAAAACGCCATAAGTGTATTTAGCCTTCTGCTTCTCTGCAAGCTGAGCACCATACTCAGATACCTTGCGACGACGGTTATTACCGTGCTGTCCAGGAGGGAAGTTTCTCTTAGCTAATACCTTATCTGCGCCGAAAATTGGCTCACCGAAACGGCGTGCAATTCGTGATTTTGGACCTATGTATCTTGCCATAATTAATATGAATTCTTTTAATTGTTATAAGATGTGATTATACACGACGACGCTTTGGAGGACGGCAGCCGTTGTGTGGCAATGGAGTAACGTCAACGATTTCAGTTACCTGAATACCTGCTGCATTCACCGCACGGATTGCGCTCTCACGACCGTTACCTGGACCCTTAACGAATGCCTTAACCTTACGAAGACCGAGATCGAAAGCTACCTTAGAGCAATCCTCTGCTGCCATCTGAGCAGCGTAAGGAGTATTCTTCTTTGATCCACGGAATCCCATCTTACCAGCCGAAGACCAAGAGATAACCTGACCCTCGTTGTTAGCCAAAGATACAATGATGTTATTGAATGAGCTGTGTACGTGGAGCTGTCCCAACGCATCAACTCTTACATTTCTTTTTTTAGATGTTGCTGATTTCTTTGCCATAATTAATTTCCTCCTTAGAATTACTTAGTAGCCTTCTTCTTATTAGCAACAGTCTTCTTCTTTCCCTTACGGGTACGAGCATTGTTCTTAGTACTCTGACCGCGAACAGGAAGACCATTACGATGTCTAACACCACGATAGCAACCTATATCCATGAGGCGCTTGATGTTCATTTGGATCTCAGAACGGAGATCACCTTCAACTTTGAATTCAGCACCGATAATTTCACGGATCTTGGCTGCCTGGTCATCAGACCACTCGCTGACCTTCAGGTCACGGCTAATACCAGCCTTATCCAATATCTTTGCTGAACTACTTCGACCAATACCATAGATATAGGTCAATGCGATTTCGCCACGCTTATTCTGGGGCAAATCTACTCCAACAATTCTTATTGCCATTGTTTGATAATTAAATAAATAAATGTCATTTACCGCTAAAAAGCACGCAAAGGTAAGCATTAATTACGAGAAAACTTACTCTTTACGTTTTTTTAACTTAACCCTGACGTGTTTTAAACTTAGGGTTTTTCTTGTTAATAACGAACAGACGACCCTTACGACGAACGATCTTGCAGTCAGCTGTACGCTTCTTTAATGATGCTCTTGTCTTCATATCTCTATGTTGTTTATTTGTATCTGAAACGATTCGACCTTTAGTTAAATCGTATGGACTCATCTCAACCTTCACCTTGTCACCAGGAAGAATCTTGATGTAGTGCATTCTCATTTTACCGGAAATATGAGCGGTGATGTCAACACCATTCTCTAATTCCACTCGGAACATTGCATTTGAAAGTGCTTCAAGAATTGTTCCATCCTGCTCTATTGCAGTTTGCTTTGCCATATACTAATTAAAAATTTTGTCCTTCTAAATGTTCAACTTCCTCAAAAGAAGATAAAATATCAGCCTTACCAGCCCTAATCGCAATAGTATGCTCAAAAATGGGCTGCTGGATGACGATCACGTGTAACGATACTCCAACGATCAGGTAATAAACCAATTTCTCGTTTACCCATAGTTACCATCGGTTCTATCGCAATACACATTCCTGCCTTAAGCAATACTCCACTCCCACGCTTACCATAATTGGGAACGGATGGCTCCTCATGCATCTCACGACCAATACCATGTCCTGTTAATTCACGAACTATACCATAACCTTGTGCTTGGCAATAATCCTGAATCACTTGACCAATATCACCTACATGATGACCTGCTTGTGCTACCTCAATACCCTTATAAAGGGATTCCTTCGTTGTACGAAGCAACTTCTTGACATCTTCACTTACTTCCCCAACACAAAAAAAGTATAACAACTATCTCCGTTGAAGCCATTAAGTAAAGTCCCACAATCAATAGAGATAATATCTCCATCTTTCAAAAACAACATCCTCACTTGGCACCCCATGCACCACAACATCGTTTACAGACGCACAGATACTGCCAGGGAAAGGAGGTCCATAAGAACTTGGATAACCTTTGAATGTGGGTATAGCACCATTGTCACGAATAAACTCTTCAGCTATTTTATCTAACTGGAGAGTTGTGACACCAGGCTTGACATGACGACCAACTTCTGCCAGCGTTTTACCGACCAGCAGGTTGGCCTCACGCATGAGTTCAATTTCATCTTCAGTCTTTAGAAATATACTCATTTCTTAAGATAAAGATTTAATAGGCTGCAACACCACTATTGCCACGTGTATGTCCAGAATTGAGAAGTCCATCATAGTGACGCATCATCAAATGTGACTCAATCTGCTGGAGTGTGTCAATAACAACACCTACAAGAATCAACAATGAAGTACCACCAAAGAACTGACCAAATGCATCAGCAACATTTAAATATCCTGCTAATGCTGGCATAATAGCAATAAAAGCGATAAACAAAGCTCCTGGTCCCGTAAGACGAGACATAACAGTATCAATGTAATCTGCAGTATCCTTTCCAGGTTTAACGCCAGGGATAAAACCGTTGTTACGCTTCATATCCTCAGCCATCTGAGTTGGATTAAGTGTAATCGCAGTATAGAAATAAGTAAACACTACGATAAGAAGCACATAAATACAGTTATAAGCCAAACTTTTCGTGTTCATCAAAGACTGAAGTACTGAACTTGTACTATCAGATGAATACTGAACGATTGCCAACGGAATAAACATCAATGCTTGCGCAAAGATAATAGGCATTACGTTAGCTGCGAAAAGTTTCAATGGAATATACTGACGTGCACCACCATATTGTTTATTTCCAACAACACGCTTAGCATACTGCACAGGAATCTTACGAGTTCCCTGTGTCAGAAGTATAGCCGCACATACAACAGCATAAAGGATGATAATCTCAATGATAAGCATCACAATACCACCACCGATAGCTTCTGAAACACGATTACCGAATTCCAAAATAAGTGCCTGTGGCAGACGTGCAATGATACCAATCATAATGATAATAGAGATACCGTTTCCGACACCCTTATCCGTAATACGCTCACCGAGCCAAAGAATGAACATTGAACCAGCTGCAAGAATAATTGTAGCTGGAATCATAAATGTAGTCCAATCAATACCTGATGCCAACGCACCAGCGGCCTGCATTTTTAAGTTCATCAGGTAAGACGGTGCCTGAAACAGTAGGATCACTACTGTCAGGACACGCGTATACCAATTTATCTTCTTATGGCCACTCTCGCCTTCACGCTGCATCTTCTGAAAATAAGGTACAGCGACAGCAAGGAGCTGCATAACGATAGAAGCTGAGATGTATGGCATAATTCCTAATGCGAAGATTGACGCATGAGAAAAATGCACCACCAGAGAACATGTCCAAAAAGTGACATAAGACCGCCCTTGGTCTGTGCCTGCAATTTTTCCAACAGGGTAGGATTGATGCCAGGAAGCACCACAAACGACCCAAACCGGTAAATAGCTGTGAACAGAATAGTAATGAGAAGTCGCTGACGCAAATCCTCAATTTTCCAACAGTTCTTCAGTGTCTCAATAAACTTTTTCATTAACTTAGATTATAGTTGTGTTACCACCTACTGCCTTGATAGCCTCTTCAGCAGTCTTAGAGAAGGCATTTGCTGAAACTTCCAACTTAGCCTTCAATTCACCATTACCGAGAACCTTAACAAGTTCCTTACCATTGGTAAGTCCAGCAGCCTTAAGCTCCTCAACACCAATCTTAGTAAGATTGTTCTTCTCAGCAAGTGCCTGAAGAGTAGAAAGATTTACAGCGAAATATTCCTTGTGGTTGATGTTCTTGAAACCAGCCTTCGGTACACGACGCTGGAGAGGCATCTGACCACCCTCAAAGCCAATCTTCTTCTTATAACCAGAACGTGACTTTTGCACCCTTGTGACCACGAGTAGAAGTACCACCGAGTCCAGAACCTGGACCACGACCAATACGACGACGTGAATGTGTAGAGCCAACAGCTGGTTTCAAATTATTTAATTTCATAATTACTGTTTTCTTTAAAAGATTAATTAATCAATTACTGATACCAGGTGATGCACCTTACGGATCATACCGCGGCAGCTTGGAGTATCCTCTACCTCAACAACCTGAGAAATCTTACGAAGTCCCAATGCCTGCAAAGTTTCCTTCTGGTCCTTAGGAGCACCAATACGGCTCTTAATCTGCTTAATCTTAATTGTTGCCATAATTTAATACCTCCTAAAATTAACCGTTAAATACTTTATCCATGCTAATACCACGCTCACCAGCGATTGTATATGCGTCACGCATATCAGCGAGGGCAGCGATAGTAGCCTTTACAAGGTTATGAGGGTTAGAAGAGCCCTTTGACTTTGCAATCACGTCAGTAACACCTGCGCTCTCAAGAACAGCACGCATAGCACCACCAGCCTTCAAACCAGTACCGGCAGCAGCTGGCTTAAGGAGAACATGAGCACCGCTAAAGCGAGCCTCTGCCTCATGAGGAACAGTACCTTTCAAAACAGGAACCTTAACAAGGTTCTTCTTTGCTGAATCTGTACCCTTCTGGATAGCAGCAGTAACCTCACCAGCCTTACCAAGACCCCAGCCAATAACGCCCTTACCGTCACCTACAACGACGATAGCTGCGAATGTGAAAGTACGACCACCCTTTGTAACCTTAGTTACACGGTTGATAGCAACCAAGCGATCTTTCAGTTCTACATCACTATTTACTTTTACTCTATTCATTGCCATAATCGTTTAGAATTTAAGTCCTCCCTCACGTGCAGCATCAGCCAAAGCCTGTACACGTCCGTGATAGAGATAACCGTTACGGTCAAAAACAACCTGCTCTACGCCAGCAGCCTTAGCATGCTCAGCAACGAGTGCACCTACCTTCTTAGCCTGTTCAATCTTAGCCATCTTATCAAGGCCAAGTGAAGAAGCAGAAGCGAGGGTTGTTCCTGTCAGATCGTTAATAACCTGTGCATAAATCTGCTTATTACTGCGGAAAACACTCAAACGTGGGCGCTCAGCAGTACCGTTCACACTCTTACGAATGCGGAACTTTATCTTAATTCTTCTTTGTTCTTTCTTTGTTGTCATAATCGTAATGATGAATTAAAGTTACTTAGCTGCAGCTGTCTTACCAGACTTTCTGCGAATAACCTCACCCTGGAACAGGACACCCTTACCCTTGTAAGGCTCAGGCTTACGGAAAGAACGAATCTTTGCACAGATGAGACCAAGCAGCTGCTTGTCAGCTGATTCAAGAGTGATGATTGGATTCTGGTTACGCTCGCTCTTTGTCTCAACCTTAACTTCTGAAGGAAGCTGAATAAAGATTGGGTGAGTATAACCAAGAGAGAACTCTACCAAGTTGCCCTGGTTAGAAACACGATAACCTACACCAACAAGTTCCAATGTCTTTTTGTAACCCTCACTTACACCAACAACCATGTTGTTAACAAGTGAACGATAAAGACCATGGAAAGCCTGCTTCTGCTTGTAGTTTACTGGGCTATTCTCATCAATTTCGAATGTTACCTGACCGTCCTCGATGATAGTCTTAATAGAAGAATCTACCTTCTGAGAAAGTTCACCCTTAGGACCCTTTACTGTAACAACACCATTGTTAAGAGCAACTGTAACGCCAGCTGGAACACTAATTGGTAATTTTCCTATTCTTGACATATTCAATCCTCCAATTAATAAACATAGCAAAGAACCTCACCACCGATCTTCTCTGCAGCAGCTTCCTTGTCTGTCATTACACCTTTAGACGTGGAAAGGATAGCAATTCCAAGTCCATTAATTACTCTCGGCATGTCTTTGTAACCAGTATACTGGCGAAGACCTGGGGTAGAAACACGCTTCAGCTTCTTGATAGCGCTCTGCTTTGTTACAGGATCGTACTTAAGTGCGACCTTGATTGAACCTTGGGGACCATCCTCAATGAACTTATAGTTCAAGATGTAACCCTTCTCGAAGAGAATCTTAGTAATAGACTTCTTCAAGTTAGACGCAGGAACCTCAACAACACGGTGATGAGCCATGATTGCGTTTCTGAGTCTTGTCAGATAATCTGCTATTGGATCTGTCATAAAATATAAATGTTTAATTAATCGGGACTACCCCGACAATATTAAAAAATCGCTTGAAAGCGGATAATGAACTGCAAAGATACAAAATAAATTTCACAATTCACTATCCGCGTCGATATATTTGCTTACCAGCTTGCCTTCTTAACTCCTGGAATAAGTCCCTGAGATGCCATCTCACGGAACTGAATACGAGAGAGACCGAACTGACGAATGTAACCCTTTGGACGTCCTGTTATCTTGCAACGATTGTGCAAACGGATTGGATTAGCATTCTTAGGAATAGACTGCAACTTGCGAGCAGCCTCATAAGCCTCTTCAGGATCATTTGAAGTAGCGATAATCTTCTTCAGAGCAGCGCGTTTCTCAGCATAGCGAGCAACAAGCTTTGCACGCTTTACCTCGCGAGCTTTCATTGATTCTTTTGCCATATCAATTAATCGTTTTTAGCATTCTTGAATGGAAGTCCGAAGCCCTTCAGCAAAGCATAACCCTCTTCATCAGTCTTAGCTGATGTAACAAAGGTAATGTTCATACCCTGGATGCGGTCAACCTGATCGATATTAATCTCTGGGAAAATAATCTGCTCGGTGATACCGAGAGTATAATTTCCACGACCATCGAACTTGCTCTCGATACCCTTGAAGTCACGGATACGTGGCAAAGATACGCGAACGAGTTTCTCGAGGAACTCATACATACGCTCACGACGCAGAGTTACCATAACGCCAATAGGCATCTTCTTACGCAACTTGAAGTTTGCAATATCCTTTTTAGAATATGTTGCAACAGCCTTCTGACCTGTGATAGAAGAAATCTCGTTCACTGCAACCTCGATAAGTTTCTTATCCTGAGTTGCATCACCAAGACCCTGATTGATAACAATCTTCTTCAAAACAGGCACCTGCATAGCTGAAGAATAGTTAAACTGCTTCTGCAAAGCAGGAGCAATCTGCTCCTTATACTGTTTCTTTAACTGAGCTGTATTCATTACTTAATTTCCTCCCCTGACTTTAGCGATACGCTTAACAGTCTTGCCTTCACGCTCAATCTTGATACGTGTAGCCTTACCGCTCTTCGGATCGATGAGACTTAAATTTGAGATATGAATTGCAGCCTCCTGCTTAACGATACCACCCTGAGGGTTAGCAGCAGAAGGTTTTGTGCTCTTAGAGACCATATTCACGCCCTCAACGATAGCACGCTCCTTGTCTGCGATGACCTTAAGCACCTTTCCAGTCTTGCCCTTGTCCGCACCGGCAAGAACAATGACCTGATCGTCTTTCTTTATATGGAATTTTGCCATTTTATTATTCTATTTAATAATTAAAGAACCTCAGGTGCCAAAGAAACGACCTTCATGTTCACTGCACGCAACTCACGAGCAACAGGGCCGAAGATACGGCTACCACGAATTTCGCCAGCATTGTTCAGCAATACACATGCATTATCATCGAAGCGGATGTATGAACCATCAGCACGACGAATTTCCTTCTTTGTGCGAACGATCAAAGCCTTTGATACTGCACCCTTTTTCAATTCACTTGATGGGATGACGTTCTGTACAGCAACTACGATAACGTCACCAACACTTGCGTAACGACGGCGAGTACCACCGAGTACACGAATGCACTTAGCTTCACGAGCACCGCTGTTATCACATACTGTAAGTTTTGATTCTGTCTGTATCATAATTACTTAGCTTTTTCTACAATTTGAACTAATCTCCATCTCTTTGTCTTAGAAAGAGGACGAGTCTCCATAATGAGAACTGTATCACCTACATTAGCCTCATTCTTCTCGTCATGAGCATGGTACTTCTTTGTCTTCTGGACAAACTTACCATAAATAGGGTGCTTCTCCTTGAACTTAGCTGCAATAACGATGGTTTTATCCATTTTGTTGCTGATAACGACACCCTGTCTTACTTTTCTTAAATTTCTTGTTTCCATCTGGACCATTGTTATTTATTAAGTTCTCTCTGAGAAAGTTCTGTTTTCATACGTGCAATATCACGACGAGCGGCCTTAATCTGAGATGGATTCTCAAGCGGAGTAATCTGATGATTCAGCTTCATCTTTGCGAGAGCTGTCTCAGCGTTCTCAATTTTCTCAACCAAATCCTTGGTCTCGAGTTCTTTTACTTCTTTAATCTTCATCTTTCTTAAGCGTTTTTATCGAAATCACGTCTAACAATAAACTTTGTCTTAACAGGCAGCTTCTGTGCAGCGAGGCGGAGAGCCTCCTTTGCAATATCAAAAGCTTACGCCCTCTACTTCAAAGAGAACACGACCTGGAGTAACTGGTGCAACCCATCCTGCTGGATCGCCTTACCCTTACCCATACGAACATCGGCAGGCTTACGAGTGATTGGTTTATCAGGGAAGATGCGAATCCAGACCTGGCCCTGACGGTTCATATAGCGGTTTACTGCTATACGAGCGGCCTCAATCTGACGGCTGTCGATCCACTTAGCCTCAAGTGTCTTGATGCCGAATGAGCCGAAAAGCCAGCTGTGTACCTCTGTGGGCGTTGCCTTTATTGCCACGTCCGTCTTGAGGTCTTCTATATTTTACTCTTTTTGGCTGTAACATGATAGCTTCTTCTTTTTAACGGTTATTGTTTCTTCTACGATTACCTCTTCCAGAACGGCCACCATTGTTAGAACGGCCATTGCTCTTCTCCTGAGTAAAGTTAGGAGTAAGATCTACCTTGTTGTAAACTTCACCACGGCAAATCCATACCTTAATACCCAGCAGACCAACCTTTGTAAGGGCTTCTGTCTGACAATAATCGATGTCTGCACGGAATGTATGCAGAGGAGTACGACCCTCCTTAAACATTTCCTTACGAGCCATTTCGGCACCGTTCAGACGACCTGTAATTTGAACTTTGATACCCTCAGCACCAGCACGCATAGTGTTAGCGACTGCCATCTTGATAGCACGACGGTAAGCAATCTTACCCTCTACCTGGCGAGCGATATTGTTACCAACGATGTTTGCATCAAGTTCAGGTTTCTTAACCTCGAAGATATTAATCTGAATCTCCTTCTTGAAAAAGGTTCTTCAACTCTTCTTTAAAGCTTATCAACATCCTGACCACCTTTACCGATAACGATACCCGGACGAGCGGTGCAAATAGTAATGGTGACGAGCTTCAATGTGCGCTCAATGACAATACGGGAAACGCTTGCTTTTTCCAAACGCTTGTTCAGGTAAGTACGAATCTTGCGATCCTCTACGAGATTATCCCCGAAATTCTTGCCACCGAACCAATTTGACTCCCAACCGCGGATGATACCAAGACGGTTTGCTAATTGGATTAACTTTCTGTCCCATTCTACTATTTATTTATCATCATTATTAGCGTCATTCTTTGAATCAACGAAAAGAGTGACGTGGTTAGAACGTTTGCGGATTCTGTAGCCACGGCCCTGTGGTGCAGGACGCATGCGCTTCATTGTAACGCCTTCATCAACGAAGATCTTAGAGATATAAAGTTCACCGTCTTCAGCCTTGCGGTCATTCTTTGTCTCCCAGTTGTTGATAGCTGAACGCAGAAGTTTCTCAACGTTCTGAGCAGCAGCCTTCTTGGAGAATCTCAGCACGCCAAGGGCACGATTGACCTCCATACCACGAACCATGTCTACAACATAGCGCATCTTACGTGGAGAAGAAGGACAGTCCTTGAGCTTTGCAAAATACTGGCTTCTCAAAGCTTCTTTACGAGCTTCAGCCTTTATATGTTTTCTTGCTCCCATTATATTTTTCTATTTTCTAAATGGATTATGACCTGCTTACCTCTTATTATTACCAGAGTGACCACCGAAACGGCGTGTAGGACTGAACTCTCCGAGCTTGTGACCTACCATATTCTCAGTAATGTAAACAGGGATAAATTTATTTCCGTTATGAACTGCAACAGTGTGACCCACAAAAATCAGGGAAATCATTGATGCTCTGGCCCATGTCTTAACTACATTCTGCTTACCACTCTCATTCATAGCAAGAATCTTCTTCTCGAGTGATACGTTGATGTATGGACCTTTTTTTAATGAACGACTCATAATTTACTCTTAATTACTTTGATTACTTCTTGTTAGCTCTCTCAATAATGTACTTGTTTGAAAAGCTTCTTAGGGTGCACGAGTCTTAAGACCCTTAGCGTACAAGCCCTTACGTGAACGTGGGTGACCACCAGACTGGCGACCTTCACCACCACCCATTGGGTGATCAACAGGGTTCATAACAACACCACGGTTGTGAGGACGACGTCCCAACCAGCGAGAACGACCAGCCTTACCAGACTGCTCAAGAGCGTGGTCAGAGTTACCTACACTACCTACAGTTGCCTTACAAGCTGACAAAATCTGGCGTGTTTCACCAGAAGGGAGCTTAATAACACAATAACTGCCTTCACGAGAAGTAAGCTGAGCAAAGTTACCAGCCGAACGAACGAGCAATGCACCCTGACCTGGACGTAACTCAATGTTATGAATTACAGTACCAACAGGAATGTTAGCCAAAGGAAGTGCGTTACCAACCTCAGGTGCTGCCTCAGCACCAGACATCAGTGTTGCACCAACCTGCAGTCCGTTAGGAGCAATAATGTAACGTTTTTCACCATCAGCATAGTATAACAGCGCAATGCGAGCTGATCTGTTAGGATCATACTCGATTGTCTTCACTACAGCTGGAACACCATCTTTCTCTCGCTTGAAGTCGATAAGACGATACTTCTTCTTGTGACCACCGCCCATGTAGCGAACAGTCATCTTACCGGTGTTGTTTCGACCACCGGTAGAACGTTTACCGTAAACGAGAGACTTCTCTGGCACGGATGCAGTAATATCCTCGAACGTGCCAATAACCTTGTGTCTTTGTCCCGGAGTAACCGGGTTTAATTTACGTACTGCCATTTTTTATTTAAATATTGCTGTAAAAATCGATTGAATCGCCATTCTTCAAAGTGACGATAGCCTTCTTGAATGCGTTCTTCTGTCCCTTAACGAGACCAGCCTTGGTATAACGTGCCTGACGCTTACCTGCGTAACGAATCGTATTCACATCTACTACTGTAACGTTGTACAAAGCCTCAACTTCTTTCTTAATCTCAAGCTTGTTGGCCTCAGGCTTAACGATGAAACCATACTTTGGCTGAGCCAAATAGTTCTCTTCTCACCCTTGTGCTTTACAACCTTATCCTCAGAAGACTTGTCAGTCAACTTGGTCATCTTCTCAGTGACCACTGGTTTAATGATAAATCCCATAATTCTTCTTGTCTCCTAATAATTACTTGGTTAAGATTTCGTCGATAACCTTCAGAGAGTTCTCTGTGATAACAACTACGTCAGCATTCAAAACTTTGTATGAATTTACCTGAGCAGCTGTCATAACCTCAGCTTTCTGTAGATTACGAGCCGACAAATATACGTTTTTCTCTACTTCTGGCAAAAACAAGAAGAACTTTCTTGCTATCAACTTTAAGATTTTTTTGCAATATTTACAAAATCTTTAGTCTTTGGAGCGTCAAGATTGAAATCTTCAACAACAACGATAGCATTATCCTGTGCCTTATAAGCCAATGCAGACTTACGAGCAAGAACCTTTACCTTCTTATTCAGCTTGAAGCTGTAATCACGTGGCTTAGGACCGAATACACGACCACCACCTACGAGGACTGGAGAATTGATATCACCACGACGAGCACCGCCGCCGCCCTTCTGACGACCCAACTTACGAGTAGAACCAGCGTGCTCACTTCTTTCCTTTGACTTAGCTGTACCCTGACGCTGATCAGCGAGATACTGCTTAACTGCAAGATAGAGGACGTGATCGTTAGGCTCAATTCCGAAGATATTCTCGTTAAGAGTTACCTTACGGCCGGTCTCCTGACCTTTGATATCTAATACGTTAATATCCATTACTTCTTAATTATTACGGTTGAACCATTACATCCAGCAACACTACCCTTAACAAGGATAAGATTGTGCTCTGGAATAACCTTTAACACCTGAAGGTTCTGAGTAGTTACTCTGTCGCCTCCCATCTGGCCGCCCATGCGCATGCCCTTGAAGACCTTAGCTGGGTAAGAACAAGCACCAATAGAACCCGGCTTACGTGCGCGGTCATCCTGACCGTGAGTAGACTGACCTACACCACCGAATCCGTGACGCTTAACAACACCCTGGAAACCTTTACCCTTAGATATACCTACAACGTCTACGAACTTAGCATTGCTGAACAATTCAACAGTAACAGTGTCACCGAGGTTATACTCCTCGTCAAACTTGAACTCGGCCAAGTGCTTCTTTGGTGTTGTGCCGGCTTTCTTAAAGTGTCCCTGCTGTGGCTTAGAAGTTCTCTTCTCCTTAGCCTCGCCGAAACCTAACTGAACAGCCTTGTAACCATCCTTTTCTACGGTTTTAACCTGGGTTACAACACAAGGACCAGCTTCGATAACAGTGCACGGTACATTCTTACCGTCGGCACTGAAAACGGATGTCATTCCGATTTTCTTTCCTAATAATCCTGGCATTTCAATTAATGATTTTAAAATGAATGTAAATGCTTTTTGTATTAATTTGTTTCTTATTTGTCAACAGATGACTACACCTTGATTTCAACCTCTACACCTGAAGGCAACTCAAGCTTCATCAAAGCGTCAACAGTCTTTGCTGTAGAGCTGTAAATATCGATGAGACGCTTGAAATCTGAGAGTTGGAACTGCTCACGTGACTTCTTGTTAACGAATGTAGAGCGGTTTACAGTGTAAATACGCTTGTGTGTTGGCAATGGAATAGGACCGCTAACGATAGCGCCTGTAGCCTTAACAGCCTTCACAATCTTCTCTGCTGACTTGTCAACCAACTGGTGGTCGTAAGACTTCAGCTTAATACGAATCTTCTGACTCATGTTTAACTTTTTATTTATTATTGAATATACAGAAAGGTTGCTCTCTCATAAGAGTCATTCGCTATGAGAGAGCAGAACCTTACATTATTTACTTAACGAGGTCTGAATTACCCTTCAACTCATCAAGAATCTCCTTAGCGAGAGTGCTTGATACTGGTGAGTGGTGATCATACTCCATAGAAGAAGTAGCACGACCAGAAGTAATAGTACGAAGAGCTGTTACATAACCGAACATCTCTGACAATGGTACCATAGCCTTAACGATACGAGCACCGCTACGAGCCTCATCCATACCCTGTACAAGACCACGACGCTTGTTCAAGTCACCGATAACATCACCCATGTTCTCCTCTGGAGTAACAACCTCTACCTTCATGATAGGGCTCCATAAGAACAGGACCAGCCTTAGGACAGAGAACCTTGAATGCCTGGTGAGCTACGAGCTCAAATGACAACTGGTCAGAGTCAACTGGGTGGAAAGAACCATCAGTCAAAGTAACCTTAAGACCAGTCATTGGGAAGCCACCGAGTACACCGTTGCCAAGACAATCCTTGAAGCCCTTCTCTACTGCAGGGATGAACTCCTTAGGCACGTTACCACCCTTAACAACGTTTACAAACTGCAAGTCGCCCTCCTCGTAATCTTCGTCCTTAGGCTCGATAGTTACGTCGATACAAGCGAACTTACCACGACCACCAGACTGCTTCTTATAAGTCTCACGGCTCTGAGCTGCCTTAGTAATAGCCTCCTTGTAGTTAACCTGTGGCTTACCCTGGTTACACTCTACCTTGAACTCACGCTTCAAACGGTCGATAATAATATCGAGGTGAAGCTCACCCATACCAGAGATAATGGTCTGACCACTCTGCTCATCAGTACGAACGGTGAATGTTGGATCCTCCTCAGCAAGCTTAGAAAGACCGTTATCAAGCTTAGCAACGTCAGCCTGGCTCTTTGGCTCAACAGCGATAGAAATCACAGTGTCAGGGAAGGTAATAGACTCGAGGATGATTGGTGCGTTCTCATCACAGAGAGTATCACCAGTACGAATATCCTTGAAACCTACACCAGCACCGATATCACCTGCATCGATTGACTCCATAGGAATTTCCTTATTAGAGTTCATCTGGAACAGACGGCTGATACGCTCCTTCTTGCCAGAACGTGTATTGAATACGTAAGAACCAGCAACAACCTTACCTGAGTAGACACGGAAGAATACCAAACGGCCCATGAATGGGTCAGTAGCAATCTTAAATGCCAAAGCAGATGTAGGCTCGCTCTCACTTGGCTTACGATCCTCTTCCTCCTCTGTATCTGGATTAATACCAACGATAGCTGGCGTATCCAATGGAGAAGGCAAGAAAGCACATACATAATCGAGAAGAGGCTGTACACCCTTATTCTTATAAGAAGAACCAAGAAGCATTGGGCAGCACTCCATAGCGATACAACCCTTACGGATTGCAGCAATCAGCTTATCCTCTGGAATATCCTGTCCCTCAAGGTACATCTCCATCAACTCATCATCGTAGTTAGCTGCACCCTCGAGCAACTTCTCACGCCACTCAGCAGCCTCATCAGCAAGATCAGCAGGGATATCCTCAACATCATACTGAGCACCCATGGTCTCATCATGCCACAAGATAGCCTTCATCTTGATAAGGTCTACAACACCCTTGAAGTTCTCCTCTGCGCCGATAGGAATCTGAATAGCGATAGGATTAGCACCAAGGATATCCTTCATCTGCTGTACTGTCTCATAGAAGTCAGCACCAGAGCGGTCCATCTTGTTTACATAACCAATACGTGGAACATTGTACTTATCAGCCTGACGCCAAACAGTCTCAGACTGTGGCTGTACACCATCAGCTGCAGAATAAGTAGCAACTGCACCATCGAGAACACGGAGTGAACGCTCTACCTCAGCAGTAAAGTCAACGTGTCCCGGAGTATCAATCAAGTTAATCTTATAAGACTTGCCGAGATAGTTCCAGTTACATGTTGTAGCAGCAGATGTAATTGTGATACCACGCTCCTGCTCCTGTGCCATCCAGTCCATGGTTGCAGCACCATCATGAACCTCACCAATCTTGTGAGTCTTACCTGTATAAAAAAGAATACGTTCAGATGTTGTCGTCTTACCGGCATCGATGTGTGCCATAATACCGATATTACGAGTCAAATGTAAATCGTGATTTGCCATTTCTTTTACCTTATTATAATAACTTGATTAGAATCTGAAGTGAGCAAACGCACGGTTAGCCTCAGCCATACGGTGCATATCTTCCTTACGCTTGTAAGCACCACCCTGGTTATTGAAAGCATCCATGATCTCAGAAGCAAGCTTATCAGCCATGCTCTTACCACCACGCTTACGTGCAAAGGCAATCATATTCTTCATTGAAACACTCTCCTTACGATCTGGGCGAATCTCTGTTGGTACCTGGAAAGTAGCACCACCAATACGGCGGCTCTTTACTTCTACCTGTGGAGTGATGTTGTCGAGAGCCTGCTTCCACACCTCAAGTGGAGACTTCTCTTCATCCTTCATCTTACCGCCTACGATATCGAGGGCTGCATAGAAAATTTCGTATGAGGTATTCTTCTTACCATCATACATCAAGTGATTTACGAACTTTGACACCTTCTGATCATTAAACTTTGGATCTGGAAGGACTACACGCTTCTTTGGTTTTGCTTTTCTCATTTTTATTTTAAACTTTAAGTCTGCGGAGGCTGTCGTCTTTCGTTCTTCAACGCCCTCTCTTGGGCATTTACTCAACCTTTGTGATTACAAATCTCCAGCAAAACTGTTTGTTTTTAGTTGCTTCTTTTTAAAGAGCCTCGGGGCATCGACCATCACCGGCCGTTGCACCTCGGCTTTATGGTTTGAAGTTTCTTAGCTGCCTTTAGGCAACTTGAATATTACTTCTTAGCTGCCTTTGGACGCTTAGCACCGTACTTAGAACGACGCTGTGTACGGTTGGCAACACCAGCGGTATCAAGAGTACCACGAACGATGTGATAACGTACACCAGGAAGGTCCTTAACACGACCACCACGAACGAGAACTATACTGTGCTCCTGCAAGTTGTGACCCTCTCCTGGGATATAAGAGTTCACTTCCTTCTGGTTGGTCAAACGAACACGGGCAACCTTACGCATTGCCGAATTAGGCTTCTTAGGAGTTGTTGTGTAAACACGAACACATACGCCACGACGCTGTGGACAGTTGTCCAAAGCCGGAGACTTGCTCTTGTCTACGATGTCCTTTCTGCCTTTTCTTACTAATTGTGAAATAGTAGGCATAATTTTACTTTTTATTGTTATATATTTATTTTGTTTATTTTCAAACCATTACAAACACAAGTGAGACACTCTAAAAACGATATAATCCACTCTGTTGTTTCGGGTTGCAAAGGTACGAATAATCCGTTAAATGACCTAATAATAAGAAAAAGAATAATCTGCCAAACGCCATTCGTTAACAATAAATAACTTTTTACTTATTATTTAACAGTTTAAAAAAACACCCATTCGCATGATTTTGGGACTCAAAATCGCTACCACCAAAGTCCATTTTCTATAATTTTTGAATGAAAAATACATTCGAAGGAGCTAAATTATGTAATACCTACTGTAAAATATATCTGATTTTTCAACAGCCATAGAACGATAACAATAACAGCAACTCGACATAGAACGTAAATCTTTCCATAAACAACAAATAGCTTATAAATCAGACACTTCACACTGCACAAAAAGAAGTTCTTATCTCATCGAGAATCTTCTTTATTGAATTAGACCAACACAACCTCTACTTAATACCAATGTTACCACTTTTTAGTATCCCACTGAAGAGTGTTTAGCAGGCTGCGCACATATGGTGCGGAGCATCAGCACCAATGGTGCTTACGAACGACACAACATGTACTAAACAGCTATGCTTAGAAAGAAGACAACCGACTGAAGTCTTGATAATTAGAAGAAGACCCCTTATATCAGAAGATTCCCATCTTACTTCATACTGAATCAACATATTTATGAGTGCAACGATACGACTTACTAATGAAAACCACAATTTTTAGGTATTGTAGTATCATTATTTAAGAGGTATCTTTGCGCCAAAAAAAATCGGCTACACCTTATATAATGTAGTCATTACTTAATATTACTCCTTAGGTGGATAACAACAGAAACATTTCATGATACAAACATTAAGAGAGGTATTGCCATGCTATCGGTAGCCTCTGCTATCAATTTAAGTGCGCAAACAACTTACAAGGCACGAGTTATTAACCAAGATACAGGAGAACCTATTATTGGTGCTGTGGTCAAAGGAAATAAAGGTGTAGAGGCAGTAACCAACGAAGACGGTTACTTCTCACTGAACACAAACGATGACCAGACACTACACATCAGCTATATTGGTTTCAAGGAACAGGACATAAAGGCACAAGCACTAAAAGGACAGCCTACTATCAGTCTTATTCCTGGTATCGACCTTCAGGAGGTACAGGTTACAGCCAGTATCTCCAGTGCACGTAGTCAGAAAGCACTTGGAAGTAAGGTTGACCATGTCGACATTGAAAATCTGAGTAAGAATGCACATACAAATTCTCTCAGCGACATGCTTGATGGTAAGATTGGTGGTGTGCAGATGTACCAAAGCAATGGTAAAGTTGGTATGCCAATCCGTTTTAACATGCGCAGTGGTGCTACAATGAGTATGGAACGTGACCCTATCATCTATGTTGATGGTGTGAAATACAATAGCTCACATATCTCTGACATCAACAGTTCACAAGATGCACTCAGTGCACTCAACGACTTGACCATTGATGACATTGCAACTATCGATGTCATAAAAGGTCCTTCTGCCGCAGCCAGCTATGGAGCAGAGGCTGCCAATGGCGTTATTGTTATCACAACCAAAAGAGGTAAAAATAACAATCCAGAAAACAGAAAGGCTGACATACAAGTGAAGATGTCGTTAGGCGCAGCTACATTGGCAAAAAAATATGATCAGTTTGTAAATAATGATCCTATCAATAATTTCTTCCAAACTGGCTGGCAGAAAACTATCTACACCTCTGTTTCAAAAGCCTTCAAAGGGAATCAGAACCTCTTCTTCTCCTACAACATGAATGACATTGCTGGTATAGTACCTGGCAATAAAGACAGCGACATAGTGCGAAGATGGCTTATGACCTTCGCTCTGGTCGCTTCTCACTCGGTGCTACTGCTTCCTACATACATGGTAACATCAGTCTTCCACAGACTGCAATGGGTAGATATGATGCGATATGGAACTTAATGATTAACCAGACGCCATGGCCATATGTCGACGAGAGTACGTGGCGAGCACAGAGTTGGACCTATGGCAACGACCGTTTCATCGGTAACCTTCGTCTTAGCTATATGCTTCCAGCAGATGTGAAGATTGAAACTATCATTGGCGCAGACGTAAACCATACTGAAGGAATCTATCGTCTACCTTTCGGTTATAAGTTAGGAAATAATGCTGAGGGTGCAAAAAATATAAGTAACCGTAGAAACTCTAACTTCAACTGGGACATAAAAGCTACTCGTAAGTTTCATCTTGCAGACAAATGGGACCTTACAGCAACCCTTCTCTCACAGATTGCACGCCAGTACGAAACACTGAATAGTATTTCTGCATCTCGCTTTAGAAGTGATATCGACAATATCTCAGCAGCAACGGAACGTACAGTAACAGAGTCAAGCTTCGAACAACGCACATGGGGTCTCTATGGTGAGGCTTTTCTCAACTATGATAACCGTTTCTTTGTGAATGCAGGACTCAGACGTGATGCCTCTAATCTTATCGGTAGTAATGTGGCAAGTATCTATTATCCCTCTTTGAGTGCATCATACAACCTCAAGAATCAGAAGTTCCGCATTGCCTATGGTGAGAGTGGACGCCTTCCCTACCCTACAGATGCCCGTACATCTTATGTCATGGACGGTATCAGTGCTTATGGCCCAATTGTTAAACCTCAGTACAAAGGTAACCCTGATATCAAACCTGAGCGTATGCGAGAGATTGAATTAGGAACAGACTGGACTATTCGTAACAGACATACATTGGCACTTACTCTATATGCACAATACACCTCTGACGCCATCATCTACGATGACCTTCTTTCAAGCGATGGCTGGATAGGTAGCGTTCCACGCAACGTAGACGCATCAAGGGTCATGGTATTGAGTTCAGTTATAACGGTAACCTCTGGAAACAGGCTAACCGTCATTCTCTTGACGTGTATGCAAACCTTAATTATCAGGCAAACAAAGTGATTGATACTGGCGGAAAGGATATCAATAACTATCCTAACGTTGTAAAAGAGGGGCAACCTGTCTATGCTTTCTATTATCACACCGTTGAGAAGCCAGCCTTCAATGCTGACGGCACATACAACCAGAAAATAGGTGCCATTGAGAGTAATGACTACCAGTATCTTGGTAAGCCATTCCCATCTGTCAATGGTTCGTTTGGTTTCGACCTAAAACTCTTCAGCCACTTCACCTTCGGAACAAAGTGGAATTATGCTTTGGGTGCATCTATCTATAATCAAAGTTTCTATAATGTATCTGGTTTGGGTGACAACTTGAAGAAACGTAACGATCAGCTGCAGGCACTTGCTAATGCAACCGTTGGTACTGCGGAGTATAACCAGATTGCAGAGGAATTAGCACACAGCGCACGCTTCAGAGCTAACTACATCGAGAAAGCTAACTTCTTGCGTTTGTCAACGCTCTACTTAGGTTATGATTTATCATCACTCTCTCGCAAGTGGACACGCAACGTGGTGAATGGAATGCGTTTCTCTTTCGCTATACAAAATGTATTTGTCCTTACCAACTACTCTGGTGCTGACCCACAAGTAGAAGGCAACGGTGGTAATCGTAAGCAGAGAGGTATTGGAAGTTTGTCACGTGACATTACCAATACTCCACATCCACGCACTTACACAGCAACTTTAAGTTTCACATTATAAAAAGAAGACGATAAAATGAAAAAATCAATATATGCCATTCTTGCCCTTTCTGTACTATTCGCAAGTTGCGATTCATGGGTAGAAAATGCGGAGACACCAAGTAACACACTTACAAGAGACCAACTGAATAAATCAGCAATGGTTGCTAATATTCAAAGCAATAGTATTACTGATGGTCCGTTGGTAGCCTACGTAAAGACGCTTCAAGGCGACGCCTCTGCTGCAGCCTTCCTCGCTTTGGGTACAACTGTTGACGAATTGACCGAAGGAACGATTCCAAATGCGCTCCTTTATCGCCAAATAGCGACTGACAACCTCACTCCATCTTCGAGTACTCAGAATGATCTATGGAATAAAATTCATAACTATTACGCTCGAAGCATTGAACTAACTGAGATTGCTGGACAGATAACAGGAGCAAATGCTGAGCAGACTGAGATTGTAAAAGCATATGGTAACTACGTTGGACATCTCCATGCTGGTTATGCTCTTCAATTACTTGCAGAATCGTTCTCTACAACCCCTGCAGCAGAAGGGGGATCTGTTATCCTCAATAAGGCTGTTATTCCGCACGAGACACTACTAAACCAGGCCAAGGAGCAATACGAAGCTGCTGAGAAAGCTGCAAAGTCTGATGCACTAAAGTCCTTCAAAGGCTTGACCAAGACGTAGCTATCCGACAGATAAAAACCTACGAACTCAAACTGGCTATGCATCATGGACAATACGCAGACGCTAAGACATTCGTAGAAGGTGCACTGAAGGATGGTGAGACTGTGGAGGTAATCTATAACAACGATAGTGGTGACAACCCACTTTACAGTGCTATCGGTCCAAACAGCCGTGATGTACAAGTAAGCCCTTCTCTTGAAGCAGCAAGAACAACAGATGCAGAAAAGAAAGCCTTACCACTGGCTCATGCGAGTGTAGATAAGAAGAATCCTAATCGCTATAACATTTATGCGTCAGGGCTAACAAGAAAGGGTTCGATGATTATTTCAAACGATGATGATATCCACCTTATCAAGGCTGAACTCATCGTAAGAGGTATTATGACTGGTGATGCAATGACAGAGGTTAATAAGGTTATTGGCAAATATGACACAGCCAGTCAACTGTCAACTACCCCTACCCTTGCACAAATAGCCGAGCTACGTCGTATCTTCCTTGCTTTCCGTGGTGAACGTTCAGCAGATATCCGCCGTGGTTTAGAACAAGGTTCTTCCGCAACAACATGGGCAAGCCGTAAAATCAAGTGGCTGCCAATGCCAGAGAAAGAGTTACAAAGCCAAGGACTATAAAGCATATCATTTAACTATATTGTCTGTAAGAGGGTGTGTCAAAATGTACACATCCTCTTTTTTATGCACAAAGCCCCGACTTTCTCAAGCCAGGGCTTTGCTATTTCCTAAAGTTTTTGTACCTTTAGGCATACAAATACAGCGTACGTTATCAGGCAGAACGCTGTGATAGTTGTCCGTTGAGAGGCTCATGTTTTAAGGCAAGAGGGAACAGAATTATAGAAGTAAACCACCAACTACAGCACTATAAACAAAAGGCACGGGAACTACTGACCTCGGAAGAAGGCATCAAGCATCGAGGACGAAGGTGCATAGAACCTGAAGCTGTTTTTGGACAAACAAAATATAATAAAGCCTACAAGAGGTTTAGGCATTTTGGGAAAGACAAGGTCAATATGGACTTTGCCTTCTTCGCTATTGCCTTTAACATAGGAAAAATGTGTAGAAAAACCAATCTCAAGGAACAAAAAGCCGTTATGGAGCTACTTTTAGTCACCTTCAGATGCTGTATACAAGTTTATATAGGTTATTTAAAGCCCAATAAATCATTTTATATGAAATTAGCAGCATAGCTGCAGTAAATAACGAATAATGTGGTACACAAAGTAAAGGAAGAATAAAAAAGAGGATGTATCAATTTTGACACACCCTCAAAGCTGCTCCAATGGCATAATGAAAGTCGATACCGAAAACTAAAGTGAGCAGAGGGATGACGATTACTCCCCCCCAAACCTGTCAAGGAGCCTAACAATCCTGCACAATAGGCGCCTAACAATAAAAGAATAGTAAATACAATAATACTCATTGAGATTTAATTTTTGAATGCAAAAAGTAAGCAAATACTTCGAAAGTAGATAGCCTCTTCTTAAAAAAATTAAAGTTGAACCTTATCTAAAAAAACAAAGAAACACCGTCGACAAATAGAATCACATTTATCATTCCAAGGATCTAACATTCTCAAACACGCGAGCGCAATTACTGCCTAAAAATATGTCTGAACCTCATCTATAATTATTAACTTTGCCGAAAAAAATAAGCAAACGATGGACAAAAAGAACAAATGTAATTACCAAGAATCCTATTAATTTCATTGGAACACGATTTTTAAAACTGTATCTACTCATTGGATTCATCCTAAGAATTATCTTAATGTGGAATGTCCCCGAAGATTCTTCTTTCTCTTTCTGGGAGATAATCAGATTCTTAAGTGTTGGCTTCGTAACAGATATTTGTATGGCAATTTTGCTTGCCTTGCCATTACAGATTATAAACCTTGGGCTAAATGAAGCTAAATATCATCGCGTCACGGGATGGATCATTGAACTTCTACTATCTATCGCCTTTGCCTACGTATTATTCTTCCACACCATCTTCCACGAATACGGAGGCGGCGCACCAAAGATTGCACGAATATTCCTCGGATGGAAACTATTCAGCTTCTCCATACGCTTTTTCATTCCAAAAACAAGAGAAACATGGCGTAAGGTTTCCCTCTATACAACCTGGGCAGTATATGTTTTCTTATTACTTTGCGTCACAGCAGGAGAATACATCTTCTGGGGAGAGTTTGGCGTAAGATATAATTTCATTGCAGTAGACTATCTCGTCTACACTCACGAAGTTATTGGGAACATCATGGAATCCTATTCTATAGTTCCGTTGATTGGCATTACATTACTCTTAACAGCTGCAATTATCTTCCTTCAATCGCGACATTACAAGCTAAAGGTTACTCATCTTTACAATGCGAAGAAGTTTCTTATACACCTTTCTATATATATGGTCTTAGCAATAAGCTCATATTTTATCTTACAAGGCACCCATGCTCTACAAAGTAACAATCAATACGTTACCCAACTTGAACAAAACGGAGCCTGCGACTTTGTCATTGCTTTCCAAAGTAACAAGTTAGAGTATGATAAGTTCTATACCATGTTACCCAAACAACAATGTGTGTCTCTGTATCGTCAACTAAGTGGACTTAATAAGGAGGGAAAGAAGACGATTGGAGAGTCCCTTGCGCCACAACGCCCTAACATCGTCTTAATAACAGTTGAAAGCCTAAGTGCTGATTTCCTTACGCGATATGGAAATAAAGAGAACCTTACCCCACAACTTGACAAGCTCATGCAAGGGAGTATTGTCTTTGACAGTCTATACGCAGCAGGAAACAGAACAGTTAGAGGATTAGAAGCATTATCTCTTTGCATTCCACCGAGTGCAGGAGAAAGCATCATCAAGCGAAAGGCTAACCGAATGGGGAACTTATCAATAGGTCGTATCCTTTCTCACTTGGGGTACAAATCGCAATTCATCTATGGCGGAGATAGTTATTTCGATAACATGGGCGACTTCTTCAGTCATAATGGCTACGAGGTAATAGACAGAAAGGACATACCGAACAATCAAGTAACATTCGCAAACATTTGGGGTGTCTGTGATGAAGATATCTTCAACAAGAGCTTACAAGTATTCGATAAGAACTATCAGTCGAAGCTTCCTTTCTTCGCACAGATTATGACCACGAGCAACCATCGCCCTTACACCTATCCCAGTGGCAGAATTAAAGTAGACGGTGACCCTAACACAAGAGAAGCCGCAGTAAAATATACAGACTATGCAATCGGTAAATTCATTAATGACGCCCGAAAGAAAGCATGGTTCCAGAATACCGTATTCGTAGTTATTGCTGATCACTGTGCATCCAGTGCCGGAAAAACATCACTTCCTATAGACCGCTACCATATTCCATGCCTCATCTATGCGCCAGCTATTCTCCAACCAAGAAAGATTGAAACTATATGCTCGCAGATTGATGTCATGCCTACCCTACTTTCTCTCCTCAAGTTACGTTGCACTGTAAGTTTCACAGGACAAGACATCCTCGCACCAACCTATCATCCTCGTGCATTCATGGCAACTTACCAAGACCTTGGGTATCTTGAAGGTAACCGACTAACAGTTTTATCGCCAGTCCGCAATATACGACAATACATCGTTCGTCCCATTACACGATGGTACATTTGAAGAGCAACCTACAAAGCAGATGAATCAAGAACTCGTCCGCAAGGCGCAGGCTTACTACCAATACACAAACTTATACGTGAAAGCGCAATAGCTTAACCAAAGTAGTGAACTTGTAACATGCTTACAAGCCCCTCTGAAACAGAAAGTCGCCCCCAATATGGAGGCGACTTTCAAGTATTTTAATCTTAAAGGGATTGCTTATGCTTCAGCCTTACCATTTCCGAATGGAGCGATAGTGCGTGATCCCTGCTCTTTTGGGTTCGTGGCGGTCATCTTACCAAACTCTTTCTCGTAGCGTACTACATTGTCCTGCAAAGCTGCAAGGAGACGCAATGCGTGCTCAGGAGCAATAAATACTTTCTTCTTTTACGCAAAGATAATACATTAAAGTTATTTGTCTAAATCTAACTACAAAAAGTTTTACTCTAAACCTATTAGATTTCCACCTCAAAAATAACACTACTAACAGAACTTTCTTTAGGTTCTTCCATTAAAGTCAAATCAACCAATAGAGCCTCATGACATTTTTGTTTTTATTATTGATATCTTTCCGTCTTCTGCGAGGCTACTTATTCCCATATCAACCAATACTTGTAAACTATTTTCATACAACTCAAAACCAATACATGCTCTTTTGGTTTCTAAAAGACGCCTAATTGACTTACAAAAGATGCCCTTTAGAGGTCTTACTAACGCCCTTTTGAAGTCCAATTAAGCACCTTTTCTTACACAGGATCATAACTAACTGATTTACTATTGGTTACAAACTTATCTTTTACATATTTTTTTGCCGTTATTTGTAGATGTTTTTATTCGAGATTATGTAATAATTTTTTTCAAAAATAATTATCTGCAGGTAGATTCAAGTACCAAGTGCGAATTTACTGAATCTTTTTGTTAAAAACAAAGTATTGGTGATTTAAAATTTAATTTTTCTCTTGGTCTACTATTAATTTTGTTCTGTATATATGCCAAATACTGTATTGACATGGTGTTTATATTGAATCCTTTTGGTACATATTGTCTTATAAGCATATTCGCATTCTCCACTGCTCCTTTCTGCCATGGTGCATAGGGTTTTGCATAGTACACCTCACATTGTAATTCCTGCTCAATTTCCTTGTACTGTGCAAACTCTGGTCCATTATCAGTTGTAATTGTCATTACATTCTTCTTGTATGGTTTCAAAGCGTCAATAATAGCCTTGCTCACCTGTTCAGACTTATATCGTTGTGGTAGCTTTCTTATGATAAGATAATTTGTACTCCTTTTCTATCATTGTAAGAGCAGCTGAACGTCTTGGTCCAACAATGAGATCCATTTCCCAATCTCCAAATCGTTTACCATCAGCCTCTAATGGTCTTTCTGTTATGCTTTTCCTACCGTCTGGCAGTTTTCTTCCTTTTCTGCTAAGCCAGTGATTTATGTGTTTTAGCTGGAACCTACAATGTTGATAAAGCTTTCCTCCAGAAGCTTTATCTCTGCGTATCATCTCATAGATGGTTTCATGACAGACGACCGCTTTTCCTAAAGCCCTCAGTCTACCTGTTATCTGCTGTGGAGACCAATCCTTCTTCAGATACCCTAATGACGGTTGCACGTACTTCTGGTGTCAGTTTCGGGGCTTCTGAAAAACGGCGTTTGCGGCGTTCCGCCATACGCTGAGCACACATTGACGGTATTCTCCAGTGTAAGGTGACCTGTTACGGTCAACTTCTCTGTAAACCGTACTGAAATGAACTCCAATAGTTGAGGCTATCTCTTTTTTTAGAGAAACCTTTTTGTAATAAGGCAAATATTGTGTACCTTTTGCCCTGAGGTTAATTGTTTACACATATCAAATACAAAGATAATTAATCTTGGGGAGACTTTGGGTCTCCTCTTTTGTTTTTATATCTCGATACTTGAATATGCTCTTAGGGGCGCGGCCCCTGTCTGCAGGGCAACCCTCGGTGTTTTTCATAGTTTTTGTAAACTATTTCTTACCGAGAGTATTCGCATTTACTAATTGAATGTGCGAGTCTGTTCCTAATTCACCCTCTCGCATACGCTCAGGTTTGATATCAGGGTTACCTTTGTACTGAGGTTTAACAATTGGGCCATAAGCACTGATGCTGTCCATGACATAAGATGTGCGGGCATCTGTAGGGTGAGGAAGGCGTCCACTCTCACCATAGGCAATGCGGAACTTCTGATTCTTGAGGTTGTATGATGCACTCAAGAGGGATAATAGATACTTGCCACATTACTACCGATAAGATTAGATGCATCACGTCTGAGTCCTGCATTGACAAAGAAAGCGGTTATCATAGTTGAGAAAGCCCTCACCATAGAGACCCCATGTGCGTTGTTCGAGCTTGACTCTGTTACTGTACGTTCCGTTGCTGCTGAGATATTGTTGATATCACTTCTAAAGCGAGATGCAGAAATACTATTCAGTGTTTCGTACTGGCGTACAATCTGTGAGAGAAGGGTTGCTGTAAGGTCCCATTTGTCTGCAAGATGAAACTTACGAGTAGCTTTTTATGTCCCAGTTAAAGTTAGAGTTTCTACAGTTACTTATATTTTTGCACCCTCAGCATTATTTCCTAACTTATAACCGAAAGGTAGACGATAGATTCCTTCTGTATGGTTTACGTCTGCGCCAATGATAGTCTCAATCTTTATATCTGCTGGAAGCATATAGCTAAGACAGAGGTTACCGATGAAACGATCGTTGCCATAGGTCCAACTCTGTGCTCGCCACGTACTCTCGTCGACATATGGCCATGGCGTCTGGTTAATCATTAAGTTCCATATCGCATCATATCTACCCATTGCAGTCTGTGGAAGACTGATGTTACCATGTATGAGGAAGCAGTAGCACCGAGTGAGAAGCGACCAGAGCGAAGGTCATAAGCCATCTTCGCACTATGTCGTTTGTCCTTATTGCCAGGTACGATACCTGCAATGTCATTCATATTGTAAGAGAAGAAGAGGTTCTGATTCCCTTTGAATGCTTTTGAAACAGAGGTGTAGATAGTTTTCTGCCAGCCAGTTTGGAAAGAAAGTATTGATAGGGATCATTATTTACAAACTGATCATATTTTTCTTGCCAATGTAGCTGCGCCTAACGACATCTTCACTTGTATGTCAGCCTTTCTGTTTTCTGGATTGTTATTTTTACCTCTTTTGGTTGTGATAACAATAACACCATTGGCAGCCTCTGCTCCATAGCTGGCTGCGGCAGAAGGACCTTTTATGACATCGATAGTTGCAATGTCATCAATGGTCAAGTCATTGAGTGCACTGAGTGCATCTTGTGAACTGTTGATGTCAGAGATATGTGAGCTATTGTATTTCACACCATCAACATAGATGATTGGGTCACGCTCCATACTCATTGTAGCACCGCTACGCATGTTAAAACAGATTAGCATACCAACTTTACCATTGCTTTGGTACATCTGTACACCACCAATCTTACCATCAAGCATGTCACTGAGAGAATTTGTATGTGCATTCTTACTCAGATTTTCAATGTCGACATGGTCAACCTTACTTCCAAGTGCTTTCTGACTACGTGCACTGGAGATACTGGCTGTAACCTGTACCTCCTGAAGGTCGATACCAGGAATAAGACTAATCGTAGGATTTGTCCTTTTAGTGCTTGTGCCTTTTATGTCCTGTTCCTTGAAACCAATATAGCTGATGTGCAGTGTCTGGTCATCATTTGTGTTCAGTGAAGTAACTGCTCTTGCTGATTACTGCTTCTACACCTTTATTTCCTTTGACCACAGCACCATATAGGCTCTCCTGTATCTTGGTTAATCAACTCGTGCCTTGTAAGTTGTTTGCGCACTTAAATTGATAGCAGAGCTACCGATAGCATGGCAATGCCTCTCTTAATGTTTTGTAACATGAAATGTTTCTGTTGTTATCCTCCTAAGGAGTACTATTAGTAATGACTACATTATATAAGGTGTAGCCGAATTTGCTGGCGCAAAGATACCTCTTAAATAATGATACTATAATACCTAAAAATTGTGATTTTCATTGGCAAGTCGTACCGTTGTACTCATAAATATGTTGATTCAGTATGAAGTAAGATGAATCTTCTGATATAAGGTCTTTCTTTCAATTATCAGAGAGTCTAGTAGTTGTCTTCTTTCTAAGCATAGCTGCTTAGCACATGTTGTGTTGTTCGTAAGCACCATTGAATGCTGATGCTCGCACCATATGTGCGCAGTGCCTGCTAAACACTCTTCAGTGGGATACCAAAAAGTGGTAACATTGGTATTAAGTAGAGGTTGTGTTGGTTCTAATTCAATAAAGAAGATTCTCGATGAGATAAGAACTTCTGTGCAGTGTGAGTGTCTGACTTGTACGGGCTGTTGTTGTTTATGGAAAGATTTACGTTCTATGTCGAGTTGCTTTATTGTTATCGTTCTATGGCTGTTGAAAAATCAGATATATTTTAGCAGTCGGTATTACATAATTTAGCTCCTTTGAATGTGTATTCAAAAATTATAGAAAATGGACTTTGGTAGTAGCGATTTTTAGCCCCCAAAATCATGCGGATGGGCGTTTTTCGAACTGTTAAATAATAAGTAAAAGTAATTATTATTGTTAACGAATGGCGTTTGGCAGATTATTCTTTTCTTATTATTAGGTCATTTAACGGATTATTCGTACTGTAACGAAACAACAGAGTGGATTATATCGTTTTCCAGTGTCACTTGTGTTTGTAATGGTTTGAAAATAAACAAAATAAATATATAACAATAAAAAGAGACAAATTATGCCTACTATTTCACAATTAGTGAAAGCAGAAAGGACATCATTAGCACAGAGCGAGCTCCGGCTGGACAATCTGTCGCAGCGTACGTGGCACGTATGTGTTCGTGTTGCCTGGCAACGCTCCTAAGAGCCTAATTCGGCAGTGCATGGAGGTTGCCCGTGTTCACGTTGACCAACCAGAGTAGGAACTCTGATATCCCGGAGAGGTCACAGCTTGCAGGGAGCACAGATATTGTTCTCGTTCAGTGGTGGTCAGTGTCGAGGACCTTCCTGGTGCGCGTTATCACATCGTTCGTGAGTGCTCTTGGCAGTACGCATGTGTTTGCCAACCGTACACAGCGTCGTTCTAGAAATGACGAGTGCTAAGCGTCCAAAAGGCCTGCCTAGAAGTAATATTCAAGTTGCTAAAGGCAGCTACGAAACTTCAAACCATAAAGCCGAGTGCAACGCGGCGGTGATGGTCGATGCCCCGAGGCTCTTTAGCAACTAAAAACAAACAGTTTTGCTGGAGATTTGTAATCACAAAAGGTTGAGTAAATGCTGCCCTTGCCCGCGTTGAAGAGACGAAAGACGACAGCCTCCATGAACTTAAGTTTAAAAAATAAAAATGAGAAAAGCAAAACCAAAGGCGTGGTCAGCCCCAGATCAGTTTAATGATCAGAGGTGTCAAAGTTCGTAAATCACTTGATGGCATGATGGTAGAGAATACCTCCTTTGAAATCTTCTATCTGTTACCTCGATACTCATGGGCTGATAAGATAGAGGATGAAGAAGTCTCCACTTGAGGTGTGGAAGCAGGCTCTCGACAACGCTTATCACTCCACAGGTAGAGGTAAAGAGCCGCCATGTTGGGTGGGTATACACCAGGTACCAACAGAGAATTCGCTTGGATCGTAAAGGAGAGTGTTTCAATGAAGAATATAGTTGCCTTTGCACGTAATTGATGAGCATGGCTAATCTAAACTTCTTCTGAGATCATGGATCTTTCAATAACCAGGGTGGTGCTTACAAGCGTAAGGAAGATATACTTCATTATGGCTGGAACCTAACCGTGCGTTTGCTCATACAGATTCTAATCAAGTTATTATAATAAGGTAAAAGAAATATGCGTCTACGATTTACATTTGACTCATAATATCAGTATTATGGCACATCGATGCCAGTGGGCAACAACATCTGAACATTACTTTTTTACTCACGGAGTCAGACTCACCGATTGGTAAGTTCATGATATGGTGCAACCATGGGTGGATGGCACAGAACGGAAGCGGTAGTATCACAGTATCTGCTGCTACAACATATATTGGAACTATCTCATGGAGTCTTATAAGATTAACCAGTTGATGCCAGGACACGTTGACTTCTGCTGGGGTAGAGCGTTCCTCCGTGTTCTCGATGGTGCAGTTACTGTATTCTGCAGCAATGATGGTGACAGCCCACGGTCTGAGACTAGTCTTTGGCGCCAGGCTGGTACGTACAATGTTCCACGTGTTGGTTATGTAAACAAGGATGGACCGCATCTGGTGCTGGCTTCTATGAGGGCAGTGCAGCGGATGAGAGGATTATCGCTGCGTGCTCATCCTATACGCTAGCTTCAGATTCCCTGCTCAGCGCAGAGGGAGAACTTCAAGGGTGTTGTAGACCTTATCAAGATGACTGAAAGGCTATCTCCTTGTGGCACTGGTGATGATGGGAAGCCACTGCGCGCTGCTTCGTTGTAATGATGTGAGGATATCCCTGCAGATCTTGCTGGTGCGGGGCTGCTGAGTGGCGTGAGAAGTTGCTCAGTGCCAGCTAACTGCTACGATGATGAGTTGGTGGAGATGCTACAGCAAGGGACAGAGGATGTTCAGAAGGATAAAGCTGGTCGCTTTGCAATCCGTGAGGTTGTATCCGCTATGGAGTGCACTGCCCAATGGCTTGGTTCTGCTTATAAGAATAAGGCGCTGCAGCCTCTACCTCGATTACGTTTGTGCTTTCTTGCCTTGCCTCCCATTGGATGCGCCCAGTGCTATCGTTGAGTGACTAGTCAGATGCACAGGAGGGAGGGAAGAGGGATCGCGTAAACCAGAGTGGGCACTGAGCCTACATCCTGCTTTGGCATTTACACTGCGGATTACTACAGCGTTCCTTGTTTGAGTGTTCTTCCGTGTCTGCGTGGGTAAAGTTTGGTGCTTGGTTCTTATGGTTCTACGTGTGTGTGCGTGTGTGTTAATACACGTTCACGCGAGAGGCGTATCAGCCGTCTGTTTCAGAATGAACTCTAATCGGGAAATTCCTGTAGGTCAATCGATGCAGGTGATATACGGTCAATTGCTGGTGTAGGTTCAAGGATGACTATTCATCTGTGGTACTCTCTGTGATTGAGGCACCGCTGCTCGTCCTCAGTCATGGTACTCTTCCCTGACACTGTGATCTCTATCCTGTCTTGGGCCGAGGCCGAGGCTGACGTTGCTTCAAAGCTTGATAAACGGTCTTTCTAAAGCTTGCACGGGAGGATCCAACATTCACCGTTCGTACTGATGGGCAAGTGGTCGGACCGCTATCTGGACGCGTGAGCTTCACTTACTCGATATTATTATCGACCAGTTTTGAAGCGATGAGTTCAAGGTAGGTGTAACCGAGGGTAAGCCACGCAGGTTAACTGCACGAGGCTATCACGCAAGAGCAGCTCAGAGCCGTGAGGACTTATAAAGGAAGCAGTCGTGGTCGTGCCGTAGTTCGCTTGTATTGACGTAACTATCAGGCCTAAGGACCCCGGGATTACGAGGAGGGCGACTTTGACGGTTTGTAAGAAGCGTTGTTAAAGAGTGGTAACGTGCCTAAGGAGTTGCATACCTGCAGCGTAGAGGAGAGCTGAGGATTATCTTGCGACAGCAGTGTAGTAGCTCGGTGTTGAAGCAATGACTGGTCTTAAGATGTACTACTTTTGACTGGTGGTTCTACACCCAGTTGACTCGAGCCAGTTATCGGTTTGGGCTCGTACGGCTCACAGGCATTCAAGATTCCTCTGTCCTAGAGGCAGGTCCTGTTCTGTACAGGAGCCTATCTATGAAGGTAGAGGTAGTTTACTCCAGAGAGGAACATGGGTGATATTATCGAGTAGACCAGAACAAGCGATCGTGGTCTTTATGCACAGAGTATGGATAGGAGCTCATGGCTTGAGTGCTCTCGTATCGATTAAGGCTGGTGCACTGTGATCAGAGATGTTTCAGTATACTTGCTAGCAGCTCGTGCCGCTATCACACCAGAAAGCACTCGTACTTCATCGTTTCCTTCCTGCAGGTATGATCGCCACTCACGAGTATCAAGCACTCTCGCTAAGGAGGTGCAGTACATTGAGTTGAAGAATCATTCAGACCTCAGTTTAAGTAAATAATGTAAGAGTTCTGCTCTCCCAGCGAGCCAGCTCTGCCGAGGCCGCCTGTACAACATATTCAATAAATAAATAAAGGGTTAAACGCGTCAGAAGGTTCGTATTAGAGACATGAAGTCTGACCATCACGGATTGGTTGACAAGTCAGCAGAAGATTGCCGGCTGTTAAAGCTCAGGCACACTATCAGTGAGCAGTCCCTGTCGTGCCAACACTGAGCGTATTTACACCTATAAACCGCTCTACGTTCGTTAACAAGAAGTCACGCGAAGCGATTTCAGCTCTCGATTTCAAGCGTCATCGATCGTGTTACGAAGCTCTACAGCGAAGACTGTTGACGCGCTGATAAACTTGAGGTTGCCTTCAGGTGTAGAAGGGATTTCGAAATCAAAATTGTAGTCGTCTGATGACGAGAGAAACAAATTAATACAGCAGCATTTACGATTCATTTTAAGTCATTAATTGAAATGCGAGGTTAATGGAAAGAAAATCAGAATGACATCGTTTTCCAGTGCCGACAGTAAAATCTTTGTACATGCCACTGTTATCAAGCTGAGTCCTTGCTGTTGTAACGAGGTTAAAACCGTAGAAAGAGATGAGTTTACAAAGGCCTGTTCAGTTGAGGTTTCGGCCAGGGCTAAGGAAGAGGGCTTCTAAAGCCACAGCAAGGAGACACTTTAAAGCCAGCTGCTTACCAAAGCACTATGGCCGAGTTCCAAAGTTTGACAGGGAGTATAACCTCAGTGACACTGTGCCTGTTAGATTGTTCCAGCAATACTAGGATTCGTAGACGTTGTAGGTACATCCAAGGTAAAGAGTTTCCCGAGTGTTAATCACCTGCGGATTCGGTGGGTATGGGTCAGTCTAGCTCACGGTCCAGGATGACCGCGCACGTAAAGCAGGTTCTAATGGTCTGTGTTGCTTGCAGCTAAGGTCTTCGGGCATGCATGGGCAGCCAGATGGGAGGCGACAGAGTATACTCAGAACCTTCAGGTGTTGAGGTTATTCCAGGCACAGTCTATCCTTGTTAAGGTGAGTGTTGCTGGATGCAATGGTTCCTTGTAATAATTAAGTAATGGATATTAACGTAGCTTGGATATAAAGGTCAGGGACCGGCGTAATTAACTCTTCAACGAGAATATCTTGGAATTGGGCCTAACGATCACGTCCTCTATCTTGCAGTTAAGCAATATCCTTTAGTCAGCGTCAGGGTACAACTAAGTCAAAGGAAAGAAGTGAGCACGCTAGTTCTACTCATCGAGATTGGGTCGTCAGAAGGGCGGCGGCGGTGTCAATCGTGGTGATATCAATTCTCCAGTCCTCGTAGGTGGTGGTCGTGTATTCGGTCTAAGCCGTGATTGTAAACAAGCTGAATAAGAAGGTAAAGGTTCTTGCTCATGTAAGTCAGCATTGGCTTATAAGGCACGGATAATGCTATCATTGTTATTTGAGAATTTCAATCTTGATGCTCCAAAGACTAAGATTTCAAATATTGCAAAAATCTTAAAGTTGATAACAAGAAAGTTCTTCTTGTTGTTTGCAGAAGTGAGAAAAAACGTATGTTGTCAGCTCGTAATCTACAGAAAGCCAGGGGTGCTGACAGCTGCTCAGGTAAATTCATACAAAGTTTTTGAATGCTGGCGTAGTTGTTATCACAGAGAACTCTCCTGAGAGTTATCGACGAAATCTTAACCAAGTAATTATTAGGGAGATGAGAAAGATTATACGGTTATCATTGATGATGGTCGCAGAGAAGATATTGAGTTGACGAAACTAGATCTTTACAAGGATAAGGTTGTAAAACTGGTGAGAGGAACTGGCACGGCTCCAATGAAGTATGGTTTCATCGTTAAGCCTGAGGTAACAACGAGATTAAGAAAAGTTGAGGCTTTGTACAGCATTACGGTAACAGTATTAGATGTAGATACGATTCGTTACGCAGGTAGCGTGAGCGTTATACTAAGGCAGGTCTCGTTAAGGGACAGAAGAACGCATTCAAGAAGGGCTATCGTCACTTTGAAGAATGGCGATTCAATCGATTTTACAGCAATATTTAAATAAAAATGGCAGTACATAAATTAAACTGGTTACTCCGGGACAAAGACACAAAGGTTATTAACGTTCGGATATTACGCATCCGTGCAGAAGTCTCTGTTTACGGTAAACGTTCTACCGGTAGATGGTAACCTTTAGTAGATGATGACTAAACTACATGGGCGGTGGTCACAGAAGAGTATCTCTTATCGACTCGGCAGGAAAGATGGTGTTCCAGCTGTAGTGAAGACAATCGAAGTATGATCTGTAGATCAGCTCGCATTGCGCTGTGTTATACTATGCTGATGGTGAAAAAAGCAGTACGTGTGCTCCTAACGGACTGCAGGTTGGTGCAACACTGATGTCTAGTGCTGAGGCAGCAGCACCTGGGGTTGTGCTTGCCCACTTTAGCCACAGCTGCTGTTCCTGTTGAATGCATGATTCATAACATTGAGTTACGTCCAGGTCAGGTGCATTGCTCGTTCGTTCAGCTGTAGTAACTTTGCTCATACTTCTCGTGAAGCAGTTATTGTATTCTTAAACTCCTTCCTGGTGAAACACGCAGATTTGTCAACATGAGCGACTGCTTAGGTAGTGTAGGTAACTCAGCCACGCTCTTGGGCTTGATCTAGTAAAATGGTCATTCCTCGCTAGTTGGGACATCGTCCTCACAGCCGTAGTGTTGTATGAACCCTGTTGATCCCACCCAATGGGTGGTAGTGAAGGTCGCCAGTCAGGTAGTACCCACGTTCATGAGGGCTTGCCGCTAAAGGGTCTTAGACTCATTTTTAAGAAGCTTTCAAACAGTACATTATTGAGAGCTAACGAGTAATCAAATTAGAGTAAATTATGAGTCATTCATTAAAAAGGTCCATACATCAACGTATCACTCCCGAGAAGAAGATTCTTGCTGTAGATGGGTGGTAAGCAGAATATAGTTAAGACATAGGCCAAATAATAATGATTTCCACAGTTTGTAGTCCTGCTTATTTGCAATTCATAACGAAATAAGTTGCTCCCTGTTTACATTACTATATGCTGAGAATATGATAGAGTCCTGGCTCAAGTTCAGCCCCTACCATACGTTTCAGTGGTCACTCTAGTAATAATAAGAGGTAAGCAGGTCATAATCATTTAGAAAATAGAAAAATATAATGAGACAAGAAAACATATAAAGGCTGGAAATAATAAAAGCTTTGAGAAGCCAGTATTTTGCAAAAACTCAAGGTTATCCTTCTTCTCCCGTAAGATTAAGCTATAAATGGGCATGGACCGTGGTATGAATCAATCGTGCCCTTGGCATGCAGAGATTCTCTCCAAGAGGCTGCCAACAGAACGTTGAAACTTCTGCGTTCAGCTGCCAACAAGCTGAGGAGACAAGAATGACCACAGGCTTTAGAGCAGTGACTTTATATCTCTAAAAGATCTTCGTTGATGGAAGGCGTTACAATGAAGCCCGCCTTACGTACCACCCTGAGGGCCGTGGCTACAGATCCTGAAACGTTCCTCTTTCATTGGTTAAAAGACAGCGCTAATAATGATGATAAATAAATAGTAGAATGGGGACAGAAAGTTAATCCAATTAGCAACCGTCTTGGTATCATCACGCGATTTGGGAGTCAATTAGTTCAGTGCTTGAAATTCCGAGGATAATCTCATGTGAGATCATGAATTCAATACTTACCTGAACAAGCATTTGGAAAAAACAAGCTTGTTTCCCGTATTGTCATTAGTACGTGAAGCTCGTCACCATTACTATTTGCACTCGTCCAAGTGTGATTATCAGTAAAGGTGGTCAGGATGTTGATAAGCAAGAGTTGAAAAGAACCTTTTCAAGAAGGATTCAGTTAATATCTTGAGGTTAGAGCAGGCAGTGCAAACATCGTTGGTAACAATGTAGCTCGCCGGTGGAAAGTGCCAAGATTGCTTACCGTCGTGCTATCAAGATAGCGGTAGCCCCAACACTATTAGTGCTGGTGCTGAAAGGTATAAAGTTCAAAATTACGAAGGTCATCCTGAACGGTGCCAAGGTAAACAATAAGGAAATGTTTAAGAGGTCATGCTCTCTGCATACATTCCGATACAGACATCGATTATTATCAGACAAGCCCTTACAAAGGTTAGTCTACCAGGTATTAAGGTATGGATTTGCGTGACAGAAGTTTACAACAAGGTAGATCTTGCTCCTAGCTTCTCCAGGAGAAAGGCAATGGCAATTCTAATAATGGTGGCGTTCTGGAAAGAAGATAATCATGAAGAAACAATAATTAAAGAAGAAGCTATCATGTTACAGCCAAAGGTAAAATATGAGGCCTCAAGACAGACGTAGCAGCCAAAAGCCTTACAGGGTACACAGCTGGCTTTTAAACAAATTTCAGCATCAAGACACTTGAGCTAAGTGGATCATATTCATCAGATTGGGGCTACGCTCGTATAGCAGTAAGCCGCTATGAACCCGTCAGGGCCAGATCTGGGTCCCTTTATCTTCCGATAAGCCAATCGCTCGTAAGCCTGCCGATATTCGTATAGGTAGGTAAAATTGATCCAGCAGAGATGAGTTGCACAGTTACTCCGGTGTTCCTCTTTGGAAGTAAGAGGGCTTGACTTTGATGTTACCAAGGCTCTCATATCGCTGCACAGAAACACTTTATTAAGACAAAGTTTATTTATTGGTAATGATTTCGATAAAAAGCAGCAAGAAGATGAAGATTAAAGAGTAAAGAACTCAAGACCGAGTTTGGTTGGAAGGTGGAACCTTCGATAGCTCTCGCGAAGATGAGCTGAATCATCAGATTACTCAGCAGAATCCATCCTGAATTAGGCCGCTCGTCCCGTGATATAGCACATGCAGTAGAACTTTCTCAGAGAACTTAAATAAATAACAATGGTCAGATGAAACAAGAAATTTAAAGAAAAGTAGGGCAGAATTGTCGTTATCAGCAACAAAATGGATGAAACCATCGTTATTGCAGCTAAGTTCAAAAGGAAGCACCCTATTTATAGTAAATTTGTCCAGAGAGACAAAGAAATTACCATGCTCTTGTTGAAGAATACAAGGCTAATGTAAAATTGATACAGTACTCATTATGGAGACTCATCCTCTTTCACAAAGACAAAGAGATGGAATTAGTTCAAATTGTAGAAAAAGCAAAGTAATTACTTAGTACAGACAGAATCGAAACTTACGATTAGCCATGATAACAGCGGTGCTCAATGAAGCTAAAGTGCATTTCGTGTACTCGGTAGTACTCGCCGTCGTTACATAAAGTGTTGGTGACGTTATCGTAGTTTGCTAACACAGAACGTCATCCATCAAGTGAATTGAAAAGGGTGCAGTATCAAAGGCACGATCATTCCGCACTGAGAAAATTCGTCATGCTGATGGTTTCATACATCCGCTTCGATGATAATGCATATGTATTGCTGAACAATGCGGCGAAATTCGTGGTAGCGTATCGCTGACCTGTTGCTCGTAGGTTGCGTGCAGTGAACATGAAGGTCATTTCTTTGGCACCTATGAGGTTCTTTAATTATTAAATAGAGAATAATAAAGTGGCAAAATTCCACATATGAAAGGCGATCGGGTCATTATTTCTTGCCGGTGCGGACAAGGCAAGACTGAAAGAAAGTGCTTAAGGTCATCGCAGACAAGGGCGTGCTATCGTTGAAGACTGAATATAGTCTCTAAGAGCACAAAACCTTCTGCAGCTAACCCTCAGGGTGGTATCGTTAAACTAAGGAGCTTGCAATTCATATCTCAAAATTTAGTCTCATCAGTCGAAGGCGGTGGAAGCTACGTATATCAAGATTGAGCGTGGTAAGACTGTTAAGCGTATATCGCTAAAAAAGTCAGGGGAGAAATTAAGTAATGAATACAGCTCAGTTAAAGGAAACAGTATAAGGAGCAGATTGCTCACCTTTGAAACAGTTTAACTATTCTTCAGCTATGCAGGTGCCTTTTGTTTTGAAAATTATTATCAATCAGGTCTTGGTGGTGACTCCAGGATAAGAAGCTTATCGAGGTTGCAGTGGTGATTTCTTCTATCACGGGTCAGGCTGTTGCAACATATTCTAAAGATAACACCAAACTTCAAGTTGCGTAAGAAGATGCCTCCTTGGCGTTGCGGTAACTCTGCGTCGTGTTGTAACCTTAGGTTCTCGAGAGAGCTCGTTCGCGTATCTTTGCCACGTATCCGTGACTTCAAAAGGGGTATCGAGAGCAAGTTCGATGGTCGTGGAAATTATACTCCTCAGTATCACGGTAGTTATTTTCCAGAGATTAATATCAGTCAGGTTGACCATACGTCCGAATTATGAACATTACCTTCGTTACATCAGCTAAGACTGACGATGAGAGGGTTATGCTTTGCTAGAAGACTGGACTTACCATTCAAGAATGCTAAAACGATTAATTGATATGAAAAAGAATCAGTAAGCTCGCGAGTAAAGCGTGCAAAGAGCACATAACTATGCTTTGAAACGCACTGCTCTGAAGAAAGATTATCCTTCTTCAAATGATCCACCAGAAGAAACATAGGGCTGTACCCAAGTTGCGATCTATTCCTAAGAATGCTAATCCAATCCGTTTGCACAATCGTTTGCCAAGATAAGGACGTCAAAGGAGTTACATTCATCTATTCCCAGTCTCTCTCGTATTCAGTTCCGTGGATGTATCTCAGGACTTATTCCGAGAGTTAAGAAGGCAAGCTGGTAAGCAAATGTATCGACGCGGATAGTAGATTGTGGAATTTATTTTTGTATCTTTTGCAGTTCATTTATCCGCTTTCAAACTAATTTTAATATTGTCGAGGGTGGTAATTAGTGATTAAACTTTATATTTTAGCCAGATCCAATAACCCAGGTATCTGACAAGACTCAAAACATAATCATGACTCATCACCGTGTTGTTGAGGTTCTACGTCTAACCCAGAAGAAATCTGTACTAGATTCTCTTCGGAAGGTTACATCTTGAACATATAAGTTTCGTGAGGATGGTCTAAGGTTCAATCAAGGTCGCGCCGTACGATCCTGTAACAAAGCAGAGCGCTATCAAGAGATTGAAGCGTGTTTCCTACCGGTCTTGCCGATTATCTTTGAGATTTATAAAGACATGCCGAGAGTAATTAACAGACGTTGCTATCCTTTCCGTCTAAAGGTGTAATGACAGACAAAGGAAGCTATGCAGGAAGATCGGTGGTATGAGGTTCTTTGCTATGTTTATTAATTGGAGGATTGAATATATAAAGAATAGGAAAATTGCAATTAGTGTTCAGCTGGCGTTGATTGCTCTTTAACCCAATGGTGTTGTACAGTAAAAAAAAGGGTCCTAAAGGTGAACTTTCTCAGAAGGTAGATTCTTCTATTAAGATATCATCGGACGGTCAAGGTAACATTCCGAAATTGATGAGAATAGCCCGATGGCTTCTAAACAAAGCAGGCTTTCCACGGTCTTTATCGTTCCTTGTTAACAATATAGTTTATTGGTGCTGTAAGTAGAGTTACAAAAGACATTGGAACTTGTTGGTGTGAGTTATCATGTTTTCTAGCAGGGGTAACTTGGTAAGTTCTCTCTTAGATTTATACTCACCCAATCTTTATTCAGCTTCCTTCAGAAGTTAAGAGTTGGAGACAAAGGCGAGCGTAGCTTAAGAATCCAATCATCACTCTTGAATCAGCTGACAAGCAGCTGCTTGGTCTCATCTGTGCAAAGATTCATTCTTTCCGTAAGCCTAGGCCTTTAAGGTAAAATTATCCTGTTCAGTGAGTTATTCGCAGAAGTCTGGTAAGACCCAAGCTGCAGCCTAAGTAACTTTAATACATCATTACGATTATGACAACAAAAGAAAGACAAAGAGAATTAAGATGATTTCACATTCGTAAAATGTGAACCCATTTTTGCTGAGCGCCCACGTTTGAGTGTTTCCACCAGTAATAAGCAGATTTATGCCACGAGGTTATTAGCGATCTGGCCAGGAACAACACTCCTTCTGCTTCTTCATGGCCTTAAGTAAGATGGCTAAGATTCAGCAGGCTAAAAATGAAATTGCACTCGTTGCTGGGCATATAAGGCTGCTGTTTGTGCGACGGAGTTGTTTTGGCCACGTAACGGTTATCTCTATCACGGACGTGCTCGGGCTTTGGCTGATGCTGCACGTGAGGACTTAAATTCCTAAACGATTATGGCAATGAATAGAGGTAAAAGTAAATAGTGATGTAGAACCCCAGAAAGGTCATGGATTTGCTATCAACCGTGTAACTAAAGTTACAAAGGGTGGTCGTACTTTCCATTCGCAGCTATCGTCGTTGTAGGTGACGAAATAAGGGCGTTGGTGGCTGGGGTCTTGTGGGCTGGTGAGGAGTTATAACACTGTCCAGAAGATTACAGGTTGGCAAAGGTGCTTGTTAAGGTTCCTGTTTTGAAGGTACTGTTCCTCATGAGACAGAGGCTCCGCTTGGCAGTGCTCATATTCTCCTTAAACCCATGCTGCCGAAATTGCACAGTTTGAGATGGTGGTGCTATGCATCATGTTCTTCGAGGCTGGAGTGTTGCGGCAGTTGCAAAGTCGAGCTCTTCCTAGCCCTCATAACCTTGTAAAGAGCTGCTATCGCTGCCTCGCTGATATATGCGTGACGCATATACAATCGCTAGTGAGCGTGGTATTAGCATGGATAAAGTATTTAACAGTTGATTTAGGAGGTATTAAATTATGGCAACAATTAAGATTAAGCAGTTAAGAGCCATGTGGTGCTCTAAGGATAGAAAACTTTACAGGCATTGGGACTTCGTAAGATTTTCTCTCAGGTTGTTGAGGTGAGGACCTCCAAGCTGCCGGTATGATCCGTAGATTGCATCACTGGTATCAATGGTGGGAATTAATTAATCTTTTTAAAAACAGTAATTATGAAATTAAATAATTTTGAAACCAGCCTGTTGGCTCTACACATTCACGTCGTCATGTTGGTCGTGAGTCGAGTTCTGGATCAGTGAGTACTTCTCGTGGTCCTTAAGGTGCAAAGTCACGTTCTGGTTATAAGAAGAAGATTGGCTTTGAGGGTGGTCAGATGCCTCTCAGCGTCACTGTACCGAAGGCTGGTTCAAGAACATCAACCACAAGGGATATTTCGCTATAAATCTTTTCTCTCTTCAGGCCTTGCTGAGAGAACAATCTTACTAAGATTGGTGTTGAGGGCGTGGGCTACTGGACTTTCCAATGGTAAGGAACTTGTTAAGGTTCTCGACCAGCCGGGTGAATTGAAGGCTAGAGATTGGAGGTTTCAGCAAGTACCTTCTCTAAGACTACTGAAGAAGTATCAAGGCAGTGGTGGTAACACAACTATAATCTGATTCAGCCAGAAAAGTTTGTTGAGACACTGAAGGACTATTTGGAAGGTGAGGATTTGCATCCAGCGACTTCTCGTACCTATTCTATTCCAGCTATTTAGTTTGGGTCATTTGCTTGGGTGCTTCACAGCATCAATCCTACTTGTTGGAAAAAATTACAGGCACAGACCAAGGGCAGTCTATATCACACAGACATATTCTCCCAGTGGTACATTTTATCGTCAATCTTCATTAGGAATTATACCATACATCTCAACCTATCGTTATACGTCACTTGCTGTCGTAACCTTATTTTCCAGAAGATGCGGCGTGGGGCGAGGTAGCCATAAAGGAAGATAAGAATTGGTATGCAAAAATACAGCGGTGGTGATCCTGCAACAGGCACCGTCTTACCTGATGAACTTAAAATGCGGGCCCGCTGGTGCGTTTAGCATCAAGGTATTGATTGGACTACATTTGCAGTTCCAGCTTCAATTATTCTTGCAGCTGGTTCGAAAATATTCATTCTTTGGCTCGGTGGGCTGATAATACGGATAAAGTGTCCAGGCAATTATCTCTATTATCGACTAGTTGGTATCATTGCACGTCTGCCACAAGCGCTTATTTTTAGATTTGTTGGCCGTGTTTCCAGGCTATCGGTGGTGGAGTATTGCTTGGTACTTATCATTGAGGATTATCATCCTTTATGCTGTTGGCATATTGCAGTATACTTCGGCTGAGAGACTCGTAAGATTCCTGTACGGTATGCCTAAGCGTGTTGTGAAATAAACAATATGGTGGTGCACGTCGGTATATTCCATTGAAACTTTACGCGGCTAATCTTAATGCCTATTATCTTTTAACAAGCATTGATGTTTTGTTCCGGCTGGCAGTCGTTGGTATTCATCTGATAGTACAAATTCCATTCAGTCTTGATAAAACATGCAGAAGTTTTGACTATAACTTTATATTTATGTGCTTCTTATCGTGGTGTTTGTATTTCTATGCCGTTACACTTAATCCAACTCGGATGGCTGAGGATATGAGCGTAACAACGGTTTTGTCAAGCGTTAAACACGGAAAGGATACTGCAGATTACATTGACTGTATGTCTCGTCTTGGGACCGGGGCTGTTTATCAACTTTTTATTGCTATTATACCCAGCATTGGCAGGATGTTTGATATTGCTGGTATTGGTCAGTTCTTTGGTGGTACTTCATTGTTGATTCTTGTTGGTGTTGTTGACACACTCCAGCAGATTAGTCACATTTGATGATGCATCCTGCAGTGGACTTCTCAATTCTGGACATACACGTGGCAATGAGTAGTTATTTGCAGCCTATTGATCTTGCATCTTAGAAGTAAGGTATATTTCTAAAGACTGAGATGAAATTGAACTCATGCGTGGGGCCAGCCTGTAGTCTAAGTGCAAGAGCGCGCTGGCAAGTTGGTCGTCCATCAAGCTGGTGTCACCAGCCAGTTAGATAGAATAAGCTGAAGAGTTTATTTCGTGACAATGATTGCTATACCCACATTCAGGTTATCCAAGAGTTCTTATGGACATCAACTTACCTGACGGTATCTGGCCGTCTGTAAACATGATGTTGGGTGCATAGGAGGTTGCTTAGTGAGATGTTGTTTGAAGATGGAATATTATCTCTGTTGAGTTGTGGGACTTTTACTTAATAGGCTGTGGAGATGGTTATTTATACTTTTATGTTGGGAGTAAGTGAAGATGTCAGGATTTAGCCCCCATTACAACAGAGAATCCACTGCCATTGAGTAGCACAAGCAGGTCTCATGTAGGTGATATTGGTCAAGTTAGGATTGTTGAAACACAGGTTGTAGTATAGTTCGTGAATTAACGGGACATGGTATTGGCCGTGAGATGCATGAGGGCCATCCGTTCCCAATTATGGTAAGCGTGGAAGTGGAGTGTTGGCAAGGCAGGAATGTGTGCGATAGGATCCGATGGTAACTATTGGGTAAACTTGAGGAATTGGTTATTACTGATCGTTGGAGTATCGTTACGTGATCGTCATCCGGCAGCCATTTCGAGCATACTAGTACGATTAGAGGCTAGTAAGGCTGATATTTTATCTTCTTTTGAGGAAGTTAGACATTTAGAAGACAAAATTTTTTGAATTGTGTATGTATATGTGTATGTATATATATGTATGTATATGGCAACAAGCTGCAATAGGCAGGATACAGGAATTCTTGAAAGCACTTTCAAATACAATGTTCCGAGTGGAATTAGAGAATGGTGTTGATATCACCACTCATATTTCAGTAAATGAGAATGCACTACATCAAAATTCTTCCTGGTGACAAGGTGAAGGTTTGAGATGAGTCACCAGATTTAACTAGTCAATCGTTTTCAGATGCGATAAACCAACATAGAGATATGAAGACAGAAACATGTTAAAGAGGCGTACGAAAGCTGACTGCCAAGATCGTTTCGTCATAAAGGTCATCTATTCATTGTGCTTGACCCTAAATTCAAACACATCAAGGGTTAATTAAAAAAGCGTAAAAATAGGATTTCTCATAATTAGCGCTTACCTTTGCGTGCTTTTGTAATAAATGACATTTATTTATTTAATTAATAAACAATGGCAATAAATTGTTGGGTAAATTTGCCCCAGAATAAGCGTACAGCGAAATCGCGACAGCCTATATCTATAGGTATTGGTCAAAGGAAGTAGTTCCTTCAAAGATATTGGATAAGGCTGGTATTGGCCGTGACCTGAAAGGTCCGTGGTGGTGATGGCCGGGCATGAGAATCCGTGAAATTATCGGTACTGAATTCAAAGTTAGTGATCTCGTTCTGAGATCCAAGTAGACGTAAGCACCTGTGGATATAGAGTTTGCTACAATGATGACATCAATAATAGTCTTCTGTTCATGATCAGGTACTAGAACAATGCTCGTACCCGTAAGGAAAGAAGAAGACATTGCTAATAAGAAGGCTACTAAAGTAATTCCTAGGGAGGGAAATTAGGTATGGCAAAGAAATCAGCAGCATCTAAAAAAATGCCAAGAGTTGATGCGTTGGGACAGCTCCACATGCACAGCTCATTCAATAACATCATTATGTCTTGGCTAGCAACGAGGTAAGTTGTCTTGGTCTTCAGCGGTAAGATGGGATTCCGTGGATCGAGGAATACGCCTTACGCTGCTCAGATGGCAGCAGGATTGCTCTAAAGTAGCTTTTTCCAGTCTCAGTCTTCGTAAAGTTAAGGCGTTAGGGTCAGGTGGCAGTCGTGAGAGCGCAATCCATTACCAGTGAATGCCTTGAGTGTTAGAGTAACTAAATCATTGACATTGTCCATTGCCCACACAACGGCTGCCATACCAAAAGAAAAATAATGTATAATCACATCTTATAACAATTAAAAATTTATATGGTGCTAAAGTCCTTAGGTCAAAATGCGAATTGCGCCGTTTCCGGTGAGCCGATTTTCAGCGCTGAATCGTGTAGCTAGAAACCCCTCTGGACAGCGCGATGACCGCCGTCGTCATAGGTATCTGAGTATAGTGCTCAGCTTGCAGAAACAGAAATGGCCCTTATGGCGTTTGGGCATCAGTTGTAATCTGTTATTCTGATAAAGGCTGCAAAGGTAGGTAATGCGTTCTTCTTCCGAGGCCATCTGGATAATGCTAGTGTTCCGTCTTGGTATCGCTCTCTCGCTGCTCGTCAGCTCGTTAGCCACAAGCACATTGTTATTAGCAGTAATATCGTAAATATTGCTACTTCAGGTAAGAGCCGGGTGACGTTTGTTAGCGTTCGCGAGGAAAACTGCGATCGCCCAGGGTTATCAGGCTGCTTTGGCGCTTCAATCACAGCCTTAGTGTCGCCAAGCAGTGGGATGATAACACTAAGTGCGGTAAGTTCCTCCATCGTCCAGACCGTGCTGGCATCCACAAAGACATTAAGGCAGTTAATCGTTGGGTTCTCTAAACAATAAAATTGATAAATTAATGGCGATAGCTAGCATTTCAAAAACCACAATGATATAGTGATGGAATGACCATTCGGCAAGTTCAAAATTCACGTCCTCTGGCGCTTTGGTGTGCCATTGGTAGCATCACATACATCACTCCTTTCATCGCTGGAAGGTTCGCTATCAACACTGCTCACGTATAGCTGGTGTTGTTTTGCGTTGCTAGTTCGGTGTAAAGAAGTCTTTGCAACGCGTCCGGATCTCAAACCAGTTGATTCAAACAGAGTAGTAGAAGAATTCGAGAATGAGAGATTATTTATCACCGTAAAATTCCACGAATTCAAAGCAGGTGATATCAGTAAGTATCTGACTGGATTTGAAGTGTTAAACCCTGAATTTGGTGATTTATCATTTTGGAGCTCCAAAACTTCTATACAGATTGGTTTGACCATTAATAGGGACGTGGTTACGTTCCTGCTGGGGAAAAATCATGAACCCTGATGTAAACGTACTCTGATCAGTTCCTCCACCCCAATTCGCCAACGTAAAATATGCCCGTTGGGCCGCTATCGTGACGAACAGAAGACCGACTACAGCCAAATTAGTTTATTGAAGTTACGACTGATAGTTCCATCCACCAAAGGATGGATGCTGAAAAGGGCTGCAAAGATTCTGTTATCGCCCCATGTTGTTCTCAAGTGGAAAATTTCTCGGAATCCAGATCAGGAGGGCAACCGGGAGGTTTGATGAGGTTCTGCGCCCGCCCAGCTCTTGAAGACCAAGTTGATAAGCGCGAAATTACTCCCGGCAGGTGTTCATCCTCAACTTGAGAGAGGCGGCTGATGCGGGAACGTTGAAACCTCGTGCGAAATTACAACAAGGGCGGATCTTCTTAGTTCCATAACGATAAGAAATCGCTTTCTGGAGCTTGATGATTTTGCTCGAGAGTGCAGATCTGTCGTTTGGAACCGACGACTGAAAGTATAAATTGGATGCGAGGCAGATTTGACAGTTACATAAACGACAAGTTGACGGTTATCCACAACAAATTAAACAAAATGCAAGACATAATAAGAAATTCCATGTTTAGATTCATGCTGCTTGACCACCGCTGCGTTGCTTTCAAACTTAGCAGTCCTTTGATTCCAGCACAAAAAAATCCTACATCTTACTAGTAAAGGCTCTTAAAAGTATTGAGCCGCTGATTACGTTCTGGGAGCCAGTACAACTAACTCCGTCGTGTTGCTTATTCACGTTATCTTGAACCAAGGAAACGTTACTGGGCTCTTCAAAGTCTCAGTTAAGGTGGCTGATCATTCCAGGGCAGTTGTCGCGCGTTATCAGAAGCTCAATTATCGTCGGGGTGACGCTGCTCGGATGGCATTTATCGAGGTTGGTTGTTAATGGAATATGGCTGCGTCTCCAAAGGCTGAGAGCTAGAGACTCGTCGTAGCCGTCGTTCTACGAAGGTGATGCTCACTGCAGGGCTGCTGAGAACGTTGCTGGAAAGAAACCAAAGGCTGAATAATCCGGAATAGATTTTATCTCTATAATAAGAACTCGGTACTTCAATGTGGGGTTTTTTTAATAGATTAAGCTCTACTTTAACGTTCTTGCTACATAGCCATTGTGGCGGAACCATTTAGTTGGGTACCATAGAGAGATCTGTAGCCAGATGTCTCGTGTGGGCGCACAGTCAAGTTGGTTTCCAATGATGTCTGCAGCTTCTTGTACAGATGTTTCGTATAACCGTACCCATTTTCGCGTATGAGTGATAAGTGATGTCCGGATAGAGGCTGCGTTGATGGGTTGATTTCTAATAGAGCCAATAATTCTTCTTTAGAAGGGATTTTTACTTTCGGTCCTACTCGTAATCCTTCAAAACGGTATTCACCATCTACCTTGTACATTTGTAAACTCCATCTTTGACGGTTCATTACAGTCCTCTGCCATTTTGACGTGCAGAGTGGGTGATACGTCGCAGTATCTCTGCAATAATGGGTTGATGGCGTACTGTGCCGTATGTATACCTTTCACCGTTGATTCCACAGAACCTGATGGGATGTCTGGGTCGGAGATTAGCATACTCTTTTCTTTCCATTTATTCTTGTTTAAGTATTCTGATTAAAATTTAGTTTCAAACTCTGTGTAGAAGTCCCTACATAAACATAAAAGTCGAAGTCTGAAGCTTATACAATGGTCATATAGATTGTGGAAAATGCTGATGAAGCGTAAGTCGTAACTCTCATTCTCTGTCAAAAGCCTTTCGATTCCAACAATCATCCTCATCTTGCATTCCCATGGTTCCATTTCACTCTTGTGCCTCTTCCTCATGATATCCGGTCAAAACTCATACAGCAGCCATATTTGCAATAGATGCGTTATAACTTTCATCATTTGAAGTCTCCCAGATCATTTCTGAATCTTCTCTTGAAAAGGATTACTTTTCGAGTATTGTCTATCTTTTCCCTAAGAATATCTTACCTCTACCCCTCAAACTGCTAACTCATTACCGCTATCTTTCCAACATATTTCTTTGTGTTGTAATACAACTCTCTGCTCTGTTGATAGTTTGTGCATCCACTACTTTTAAGTGTTTCGTTAGACTGCTAACATGTTTACAGTTTTCTCATCGTTGAAAAGCTTGAATAGTTGGTTACGAATATTCGACGACAAAAGATGAGAGTTTCCATCTTTTCGTCATGCGCTAACAATTGTGGGTTCTCGTAATATGCCCAAAAGCGAGGACTCTGTGTTGATTTGAGTTCTTTCTTTTAAATTTTTCTTTGTTCCATTTCTACAGTGGTCCCTGTAAAACATTAGATTTAGGTTAAGCCTTTGACAAAGTGCGAGCACGTGTAGTGGGCTATACAGCTCTTTTAATTACTGAAATATAATCTAATACGTATTTTTATTTTGCATTGGTTTGAATTCAAAGAGCAATTAAGCCCTCTTATTCTGGGAATATTTTATTAATATTTAATCCAACGGTTATAGCTACTGACCGGTAGCATTTTCAAATGATTTCTAATGACGGGCATGGAAATTGACGTCTGTAAATGATTCTCATTTTAATAACTTAATAACTTCAATTACGTCAGCACTTTTATTTATTTGGGTTTAACTTGTCTCTCGTTCAATGAGAAACCAATGATATGAGTAGCAAGAAAATGAGCAGTTTGGTTTAACAACTGATTTGACGTGAATAGATGTTTATATCTATATCTGGAATGAAATGTAAAGCTTCCATCGTTTAGAGTCTTTCTTTCAATTACTTGTATATAATCATCCACGCTATTCTAAGTCTCTCATCTCATCGTCTTCTTCATCATCGTCATCATCATCATCATCATCATCATCATCGTCATCATCATCGTCATAATCGTCATCATCCTCCGGATATATTTCATATGGACAGTCAGCTGTAAGTGCTTCTACTTCATCTTCTGTAAGCCAATCTTCAAGCTCATCAAAATAATACTCTTCTTCTTCATCTTCATTATATCTAACAGATGAATACTTTAAACCACAAATTTTTCCCATAGTTGTTTAACTTTTTATTATTAATAATAACTCTATTATTGAAATAGAGCCTCGTTTGTTCTTATCATTTGCTTGTATATACTCTGTTTATATTCTGCTGTACATTTTCTGCGTGGATGGTTGACTATCTTGAAAGCTTCCTCTTGTTGAAAGTCCTTAAAATATTGTATTCTACATCCTCCACCGCAGATGTATCGCAAATCGCAATTTCTACAGGTATCAAATTATCTACGCATGAAATTCTACTTGCTTCTTTTGAGAAAAGAAAGTATCTCTTCGAAAAGAATTTCTCCTTATATTCAAAGAAGTAGGGAGCATAGATAATGAAGGACAGAAATAAACGTTTCCGTTTGATTCTATAGTCAGGTTGCCAAATTCACAATTATCTTCTAATAAAAAGTGGGTATGGAAATCAATGAAAGCTAAGTCTAAAACGTCCTCACCCATACAAGATTTGTATATGGATTCTGTAATAGTTTCATACTCTTGTTTTTCTTGCGAAGAAAATTTTATCTCTCGACCATCTAATAAACTTGTTGTGAAACGGATTCCGAATGAGCTTATCTTTATATTTTTCTATAAGTTCCTTTCCAAAAGGTTGCATACCCTTGTATCTTATTTTTTAGAGTTTTGTCAAACCAAGGGGTGATACCAATATCTGTTGGCACACCGTAAGACAGAAATGTATCAACAGTATTGAGTGCCTTCTCGAAGTTGTCTTTACCCCTAATTTTAGAGTTTTCTTCTTCGTTAATCCCATCAATACTATCTGAACACGTGATAAATAAGGACTTACAGCTTTAATGTCTTCTCTCCATAATGTTCCGTTGGTCAGAACTTCTACATTTAGTCCTGAACTATGAGTGTGTTTGATGATCAAGAAGATCTGTTCTCATACAAACCTCTCCCCTGTGAAAGTTATTTGCTCACCTCCACTCTCTTTAAATAGATTTATTACTTTATAGATTTCTTCTGTAGTTAACTCCTTTTCTTTCTTCTTTCCTGCATACAGATAGCAGTGGGGACAGCTCATATTGCATGCATTGGTTAAATGAAATTGCATAACTCCACCATAGTTTGCAGGTCTTACATCTTTCTTCTCAAACTGTTTAGCTTCTATCTGAAATTCACATGCATGTGCATCCTTTTGTTTGCCTTTAAAATACTTTAAGGCTGTCTCATGCATATAGGTTTGAAGAGTTTGAAAGTTTAATTGTTCTTCATTCTCAAGTACAATCCACTAGCAGTAAGAGTGAAACTATCGCACAGGAGTCCCAAATAGACTCTATGTGAAGTAGAAATCGGGAAAACTATAAACCTTTAGTGGGCTTATGCTTTTTCTTTTCTCCATGTTTAAATCGACTAATAGTTACAAAATACCTCGTGAATAGGCATTTACTTTGCATACATACAGCAAAACAACTGCAGAAAAGTCTTTTTGTCTCTTTGTTTTCAACTCGATAGTTAATTTTCCATAATTTAAAAGTATTAAAACGTTAGTACAATGCAGTGAGGATAGAAAGAAAGCACCCATGCTTTCATCTTTTATTTATCCAGTTCGGTTCTGGAAAACACCTTGGAGTCAAAATAGCAAGATAGTCCATGCCCTCATATAGGATAGGAAGCACAGAACCTGTTTAAACTCGATTAACGACGACCTTAGTTTAATTTTCCAGATTTAACCGGTCGAATAATCTGTTTAGGAAGTTTTGTGCAATGAATGGCGAGTGGTTTTGAGAAAGCACCCACCAAACATGGCACAAATGTAGGGAATTTATTGGAAATAGCAAAAATAATAATGAAAATAAAAGTGAATAAAACGCAACGAAAAAGTATATTGATACTACTCTAAAGAATATAATTACGATATATTTGCTTGGCAAAATATGTTCAGTAGAAAGCTTTGTTTACTGTTTTAGCTAATGAAGCTATCACATTTTAGCCTATTAGCCATCACACTTGCTTTCCTCTTTATCCATTCTTTTCCCAGATTCTTTTATAAACCTCACGGTTGTTGCCGAAAGGATAAAAGCCGAGAACACGCCAGTTAGGAGGGTAAGTGTGGCGGCTGTTGCAATTTGGGCAGTATTGGAACTGACATAACAGTTGCTCCATACTCAATATCTAATGCGCGAAAAAGGTGTTGGTTGCAGCGTGCCCATCCGAAACAGAGAGAACTCTGGATCACAAGCCCTGATGATTTTAATTATAATTTCTGGTCTCGAGTTGTGGAAGTGAAAGCAACTTCTGTAGGAATGAGCCAGTACTACCGCAGTTAGAAACATATTTTGAAACGTAGGAACTACCGACGCTCTATGAACAGAAAACCCAATTTAACGAAAGCGAGCAGGAAAGAGCCAGAGCAATGTAATACTTAATCGTGCCAAGATAATGTTGTTTCGATCCACAATTTGTCAGGTTTTTGCTCTGCTCTGCACAAACATTTAAATTGTAGAGTAGCAAGGAACTAATTTGTGCATTTTAAGTGGAAGAGAAGCGGCGGTTGCTGGGATTAGTACATAGTGAAGAGACGAAGCCTGCACAGAGAGAGAACCGAATCTTTCTTTTACAGATTGAGGTGATATCGAAAAGTGGTGTTATTAATAGAAAACGTCATAATTTGGACCAGAACTGCACTGTTACAAGGTACAGACAGAAGAGCATGACAAAGTTAAGAATGAAAGATATGAAGAGCAGACGATAAGACCATCAACTTAAGTGACTGAGGGAGGTTAAGAGGCGGAAAGCCTGCCACAGACCGATACCGAAGATGAGGCTGGCAAAGGCAAACCACGCTCAGTATCGGCTTAGACCGTTACAGCAATAGTAGTGAAGAGCCGAAACATGCAGGGTGCTGCGGCAGTGGAAACACCCTTTGGTCGTTGGTGAGTGATGCTTTTTACGCAGAGCCGTACCACGAGCGGAGCGTGAGTGGTATAGCGATCGCAAACGGGCATTATTCCCACGCCGTTAGACTGCTTATGCACGCTGCCAAAAGCTTACGCAGAGGTATAGGCCTTCGTAATAGACGATGAAGAAGAGGTGCGGAGGATAAGACGCAGTGAGCAAATCATCAATGTTTGTGTTTTTGATGACGAGACAACAGAGCCAGACGCGAGACATTATGGAACTCCTTCTACGTTTGCAGGAAAGAAGATACTTATTGCCTTGCGGTTTTCGCCGTTGATGCTGTCATGGCTGTTCTACCGCCCTTTTGATACTGACAAGGGATGCGAAGGAGTGGAAGGGGAATACGAAGCAGGCTATGCAACTTCTTTCTGCGCGCATGTCATATCGTAAAGATTCTTTGTAACGCCACGACTGACTCTTTCAGGTGCTTTAAAAGACTCGAAGAGAAACTGACACGCAATTCGATCGTAGAGTTTACGGCTCAGATGCACTTCTGCAATCTGTCAATTTCGCGCAGAGCAGAGTCGACAGAGAATGGTCGGCGTGTTCAGTGGACCCGAAGATATCCTAATCTCGATGGTTACTGGCGAGTGAGATGCCACGGCGATGCAATGTCCAGACCATTAGCGGTGGAAGAATTCAGCAAACAAGCTATCTACCTGGCTGTTATCAGTTACTGCGTGCGAGCGAGGCTGCAACGCGCGCGCGCAGTTCACCGCAAGCTCTCAGGTAATGGTATACTGCCGCGCGCATCCCCGTTCAGTGTTGCAAATGGCTGAACAAATGAAAAGCCGGTCAAACGATCGATATCACGTTTATCCGCACTTGCCTGGGGAGGAGAAACCAACGCAGACAGCTGAGTCGTTTGCAGATGAACAAGTCGTCTCTGACAAATTGCACATGATGCGATGATTGACAGCTCCAACTGAAAAGGATGAGGTGGTAATGACACTTTGAGGACCATTCCATACGTTTATCTGCATTAGAAGCTATTACACCAGATTTTATTTATGAAAAAGGAAGGAGGTACGCAAAGTCGGCACAAAGTTTCGTGTCTGAGCACGAAGAGTTGAGAACCGTACGTTGAACGATGCTACTGGTATTACCAATGTCGGGCTGATAAACGCTGGCATAGCACTCGACCACGAGATGCCATCTTCCGATAGAGGAATACACCCACTGCTTTTTACTTCCGGAAACCTCGAGCAGTGAAGACAGTTTAGGTGTTATTCAGGGTTTTCGCTGAGTAGGATATCATTTGCAGGTGCGTGAAACATGTAGCTAATGCACAACGTTAAGAATTTGTGTTGCGAAGAAGTTTTCAACTCCTTCCTCCGCAATCCGTAGGTGTATGGAAGCGCCACCCTATACCGCCCAGGTGCTACCGCAGGTGCTCGTTAAAGCACTTTGGTAAAGCGCTATTGCGGTATTACAGGAGCGAGAGGCCAGACAGGCACGATTGCTGCATGGCGTGAGCATCACAGGTGCTTTCGGCCAGGAGCAAAGCCAGCTGACAGTCAGCGAAAGAGGATGTACATCGACCATTATGAGCAGCGTGCACAAGCGTAAGGCGTACGTGAGAGATAGGACCAATCAGGATACGACAATTATAACACGACGACCGCGGCGTCACAGAGGTAGATGGTAGCGGTTTTGAGAGCACTCAACCTCCAGCATGACCGCCACTGGTGACTTCCGCGCAGATGACACGAGGCGTGCGCAGTGACGGCACAGCCAAATGCCAAAGGCACCAGCTGGAAGCCAAGTGTGATAAGTCGCAGCACTACCACAGACCCAAACATGAGAGGATAGCTACTGTCTCGTTGATGACAAGATGGCGCATTAGTCACGCAATGAGTAAGAAGATTATCTTTGAGCGATGAAACATGTCAACAATAGCAGTGATGTACAGCCCAGTGTTGGAAACAACTGGATAATGCACACATTTACATCAGTCCATCTATTTCGTCATTGAAAGTATTGCACGCGAGCGGGCGTTTGTTATACGGCACTCGTGAAGTCGCGACAAGAAAGTTTTAAAGAATGAAGGAGTAATGGACGGAGCGAATCCCATTTGGTAGGGTCAGGAAGAGTGGCACAAGGGACAGAACGCAATATAGAATCCAGTGCGTAAGATTGTTATAAACAGAAAGATTGTTAAGAGTCTGCTGCCAACTGTCTCAGTGGTTCGGATCTAAAAGAGCGAGATTAACAGAGACTATAAAGATATTATTGTGTGGGTACCAACCACTGACAACTAAAACTTTGCATAATGACGGGATGCTGTATCGTTAAACTGGTGCAGCCTCTATTTCTTTTAAACAACCGTTTGATGAGAGGCTAAACATATTTCAAGTCAAATCATCATTTTATTAGCCTCAATTTAGGCTATTTGGTCTAATTGGTCTAATTAGGCTGGCTAATCTATTGTTCTGTCACATTTTCACATCATAATTTTGAATATATGTTTTCAGTCTCAAAAGATGCTCACAATTGACTCGGCAAAGATGCCCTGCATAGGCTCTTACCAACGCCTCCTTGAAGTCCAATTACAACCTTTTATTTCTACTACTTTATGGAACTAATTGACTTGCTGACGAGCTAACGCTGCTTTGACATATGTTTTACCATTAGTTATAGATGTTTTCTTTGAATTTATGTAATGATTTTTCAAATCCCCATCTACATATTTTCGAGTCTAAAAGAAAATGATTTTCAATGTCAGAGGACGATAATAGACAGATAGCTACAGTCTTATCCATGTTTTTGTTTTGATGAGTAACTATGGTTCTTACGTTAAGCAACATGAAAAGCGTCCACTCATTTAACAGAAGAAACTTGTGGGGGATATCACGGAGTTAACGCCCTCCCTATGGGAAAAGGCAGAGGCAGCCTGCTTATGTCTTATTCCTTTCTCTATTCAAAGAGTCCAGCCACATCCATCCTTCCACACGTTTGAAGCCAGTTGGTCCAACTGCGCATCGAAATTATGACGTAGTAGATTAGTGTGCCGACTTGTTCTGGCTGAGCAGTCCGCTGTCGGCTGCTTGCAGCAGGAGTGCGGGCCGCCGCCTTGATTCTCAGTCTTGTAACCTGCTGGCGAGCAAGAGCAGAAGCGTCACCCGCTTCTGCGTGTCTCAGTAATGTTTTCTTTCTCCACCCTGTCTCGCCGAGATTCTTTATTATTCGAGCGCGCGTCAACTTTGCGCCAATCTCTTTAGCCGTCCTTCAACCTTTTCGTCCAGGATAAACCCAGAGCATACGCCTGCAGCACGATCTAATTTCCGTACCTCAGTGACATTTGACGTGAAGTGAATGGTATCTCTGTTTCTTTGCGCACAAGCTCAACCTTCCGCCGCAAGCCGCTACACCACCGCAAGCGCACCCAATTCGCGTGCGCAGCACAGAGGTCACACGACGACCATCAATCAGCGCCACGGTCCGTTTATCGGACCCATGACAGACTCTACTATTACGAGGATCTCGTAATCTTTAGACGCACCGTGCGAGTAAGCGATGGCATGCACGCAAAAGCATGACGGTCGTTAACGTTCTGCCATTACCGCCATTCGGCGACCGTAAATCTGTTACTATAATAAGAGCCTTTACCATCTGACTGTGCTATTGTCGCGTAAAGATGTTGTATAAAGCGCAAACACGCTCATAAGGAGAAGTTTTGGTTCTATACACATATTAATTATTTAGCATCGCCAGCCTTTCCTCAGGAGCCATTCCTCCCTGCTTTGAGAGCAGGAGAGGTAACAGACTGGGTCACCATTTTATACGACACCCTGGGCAAGCATAGCTTTGCTACTCACGGCGAAGCTCCGCAACATTAAGCCCTAGATAATCGAGAGCACCAGCCTGTTATCAAGCTATACTCACGCACTGTCTCATGGATAGAGCCGCGATGCGACGGAGTATCTGATCAACCCTTCCTGACTCCATGGAGAAAGACGGAGAGAGCCCAGCAGGCTTCGAGACCTCGATGTAGCCACACCACCCGCAGCTAACAGCCCTACCAGGAGCGAAGGAGCTGCTTCGCTGCAGTGAACTTATCAGCAGCCTCTGCCGCACAAACCCATATTTGAAAACCTCATACGCACAATGGCTTGTAAGCAAGCATCTGTCTCCATCCCCACCATTAAGCCTCGTTCTATGAGCAGCATATGGCAAATAGACGTCTCGCCTCTGCTCCCAAGGCTTTGCGACCTTTGAAGAACTGTGAGCCAGGATATTTCGCATAGCGCTCATTCACAAACATCATCATTGGCCACCGTTACGTGAGGTCGAGCATGCACTCATCTTTCACCGCCAATGCCTCCTGACGGGCAGACATAGCATGCAGGACCACTTCAATGTGACAACCGCACCGCAGTAGCGTCTTTAGCAGCAATCACGCAACGTTACTGAAACCTGAGGATAGGGCAAGACAGTCTCACCTTTGATGTCAAGACCGTGAGCCCATCATCTGATGGTACGAAAGGAGGGTAGTCTATAACCTGTGTAGCTTTCTGGACGGAGTGATAGAGCCACCCTATCTTTCTGCTCCTTACCTGTGAGCATACCCTGAACTGCGTGGAGTCAGCCACGACAACTGACCGAAGAGGTAACCACTCACGACCACCAAACACCGATGGATCGCCCGCAGAACATCCTCGCCAGGACCGGCGTACGAATGACAACCTGTTCATGAAAGCCTGGCAAGAAACGCATGATTTCAGCATCGCGCCTTACCACGTGGAGAGAAGTCTGAACCACCAATACCACCATCTACAGGCAAAGTGGTGGAGGCATTTCTGACTGCCCGTTTGAAACTGAGTGGAACTTCATGAGACTGAGTGATGGTGTGGAAGCGACCAGATCTACCTCGGAAGTGCTGATATGCCATTAAACCGTACGCGATACACCAATGTTTACTCAGTACTCGGGTACCAACCCAAGCACATGGAATGTGAGCAGCCTAGGTTCCACAACACGCCCAATAATACTTGGGCGCGCTCAAACCTGCGCTGATTGAAAACATCCTTTTGCAGACATACACGCACGCACAGCCTGTAACATTTGACCACCTGGACGTTTCACTCCAGAGCTTGCAAAGATTTTTCGATCGCTAGTAAAATTGACCTTTATTTGTTTATGAGGCAGAGCAGCATCATTCAGTTCAGAACCGGTACGACAACATATCCAAATTTGCATCAAAAAGTCCAAAATGATCAAAAGTTCATCGCTTTTGCAGCCACTTAAGTCGCAAAAATGCGAACCAGTATGCAAAAGTACCATGGTGCAGGCTATATATTTAAGTTGCGAGAAAGATAGCTGACGGTATTTTGTATATTGTCCAATATTAGTTTTTGGATCAGAGTGGACAAATTCCCTGCAGAATGGGGTGCAATTCTCACTCAAAAGACGCCAGCTCTGGGTCACAATCTAGATGATGCGACGAATTCCACAATGTTTTGATTGTGGAAGCTAATCCAGTTAGGAGTGCCTGTCATGTTGGGAGCAGACGATGGACGTGGAAGAGAAGATCTCACAAATGAGCATATGAAATTAGGGTCGACGTTATCCGCCAACCTCGCGCAAGCGTTCACGATAGAACGAGGCCTCATGCTCAATACTGCAGACATTGACCTTGCATATCGTGTGCCGGGTAATGCTGATAATGATGCTTTTGATGTGGGCAAGAGCCGTAAAGGCAAGAGTTCCAGACATCGCAGTGTGGTACCGACCCCTTTCATCGCTTTGTATTGCTGAAAACGCATACACGAAGATCTTGGTATCTTTGATTATGTGTTCTGGTTGGTTGGGGAATACTAACCTCATTCTTCTATCATGTCAGCTGATGGAGGATAAGATGAATATAGACAATGATATCTGCGAGGTAGTGTGTACAGAAGGATACTGCTGTAGATAGACTCTCATCCGTAGTCTACTCATCTATTCGTACTCTAACTGTATATAGCCATATTCTCACTGCAGAGCCAGAACTTTGCCACTGAAGCCTTTCGACTCGACACGATGCCTCTTGCGCCGCGTGGACGCTCCACAGGTAGTCTCCAGCGCACGCAGGAGGAAGCATGGGATATCTATCAACGTTATGTTAGACAACTGTTTGGCATAGTCTCTGATGTAAGACCTCTATTAGCAATGAAGATATGGTTCTTCATATGACAGCATGGAACATTCCTGTAGCGGAGAGAGACCAGTATACAGGCTGACCATTTCGTGCCATACAGCTATGGTTACAGATGAATACCTCCCTTTGATTAGTTGAAAGTCTCGGAGAGTGAGAACCGCAAAAGGCAGGAGGGCGCAGAAGCCCACTCTGGTGAGACAGAACTCAAAGAAGATGAGTGTAGACCTCCGTCACCTACTCGAGGACTAACATGGGCTTTAAGGATTTTCACCCTCCGTAATCCAGAAACACGAGAGAGGCGATGCATTCGTGAGTGCAAAGAGTTGCAGGACAACATCTTTTAAGATTCCACGTGACTCTATGCCCATCATCTCTGCAATCATACAGCCGATAGCTCTGCACGTGCCATTTTCCCAGTTCTCTTCCTTCCTAAAGCAGCATTACATATACGTATAACCACAGGATGTAGTATATAGCACCCCAGATCATCTCGATGCCATCGTTGTTTAGATCGGTGCGAGGTGTCGTGGGCTTGTAGCCTGTTCGAGCGAGACGGAAACGCACCAGCGTTCATATGCCTGGCCTGCCTGTATTGGTGACGGTTCATAGGGAGGTAAGGGACGTGGCTTTGGTCGATGACAAACGTTGGTTGAGTCTCATCCGAGACTTTCAATCGCTTCCCCAATGCAAGCAGTACAGATACCGAAGACGGTCGTCCTTTGGTGTACGGGATGTCTCTCATAGGTTTTACGGGAACAGAACAATCTTTACCAGGATTGCTGAGTGATGCGAGCGATGAGGAGATACTTCGCTTTCCTTCGTGCCTGCCAGCCGCCAGATGAGACATAGGCGACTACTTTACTTTCTGAGGCTACCTCGCCCACCAATAGCCGCTCCGTTCCAGTTCGTTGTTGGAAGATAGTCACTACCAACCCTCTGCAGGCATCTAATCTCACTGGCAGGACTCCTTATCTCGAGGATAAGCGCATGAAAATGCCCGATCGTTGGCGAAAGCGATTTAAAGCCGTCGTGCCTCGCTTTATTATCGTGACTCAAAGCTTGCGCGACAAGTCACAGCGCAATGCTCACATCAGCAGAAGATGGCAGTTATCTTTACAGCAGGTTGTCGGTAAGGAGTACGAGATCATTTCGATCCGAACATCTCAAGCTTCGCCGTTCTTCAACCATTACCCGATAGGAGAAGAGCAGAGGAGAAGCGCACGTCTCTTGGCTTTTGGGATTGGGCAATATATTGTCGATGGTGGGCAGACCTGCGTTTGTCCGTTCCATCCGCATCAAGTCTTACAGATGAGCGAAGAAATAGCCTTTGCGCGGAAACCCAAACTCAGTTCTATGCGCTTCCGAGTTAAGCGAAGCATTAATGCTTTAGTGAGGACTTAAGGTGGATGACGACTTAACATCCTCAAACTACGTGAAAGATGCTGAGGCTGATAGCAGTCTACAATATACTATCATTCCACTTATTCTCCTGAAGACCATGCTATTTATGATGGACCTGCATGAGAGGAGCAGAAAGAAAGGTTGTCTCTGTAGGTGTCCTCCAGCAAAACGCCCACTTCCACCAGGAATTGTTGCAAATGGCCATGACATATGGTGCCGAGGCTATGTCGCCCAGTGGAGACTGGATGCCCGCTGTTAATCTGAATGATGACCGTACGGGTGAACTACATATCCTGCAGATTCAGCCCATCGTCGATTCTAAACAGATTGTTGGGACGAAGATCCTTCACTATTCCGCGAGATCAGTGTCTTGCGTGAGTCATAATCGGGACATGGTGTTTTGATGATGCAAGATGTCGATGCACGTACAAGACCGAGAAGCTCTCTTCAGCACTCAAACAATCCTACTATAGCAGATGCGATAGAACGGATAGACTGAAAGTCTTTTGATACTGACAAGAACTATGAGCCATTGGTCCCGCCGCTGTCGGGTCTCAAAGCCGACCTTTGGCTGGGCATTCCAGTGCAGTGGCCACATATCCGGCAAAAGGCGTGTCATCGTTGAGGAGTGATCAACACCATCGCAGACCCAAGTCAGGGAACACATTTTCCAAAATCTCAATTCTTCGGTGTGCTACTTCAATCAATTAATCTTATAAGAAGATGGATTCATCAGCGCAGCGTACTGATGCCCTGCCAGCTGTGGAAGAAACTCAGTCGAGCCATGTTCGTTTCCCAACCATTAAAGATTATGATGGAGGTAAGAACAAGAAGCTCATCATGCTTTCCTCACAGAGCAGGGGTAGGCTACCTTTCTAAGAGAGAGTATGATTCTATAAAAGCAGTCATCGTCTGCAGCAAAAGTCTGTGGATGATGGCCTTTTGTTAGTGTATAAGAGGTAGCATGACTTTTTCCACTCGCTTTGGTCCCTCCTATATTGATTTTATCTTTGTTCTCAAATTATTTTCAGCCAAAAGAAATATTTATTGTCGTGAAGAAAAGATATTTTCTTTCATGAAAATAACCCTTTTTATCATGAAAAGAAATCGTAATAACCTGCGTTTGAATTAAAAGGCAAGCCGTTAGCGAGCCTTTTGCTTTACCAGTTGAGAGCATTTCAATGGTTTTGAAGCGGATGCTATGCGGCATTTCTGCCCGTGAAAGTAGTGGGCGGAGCCAGTTGAGGAGTGTTGCTCTGTTAGTGTTGCCTTTGGTGTACACGCTATCCGTGTGGATGACACGCTGCTAGGGTGGGGGCAATAAAGGCACGTGCAGCAATAATCATAGGGTGGGAGAGAAGTACCTGTTCAATGTGTTCTGGCTGAACGTTCTCACCTCCACAGACCACCATTCGGTCGGTTTCCTCCCATGATGAAAGAAGTAACTCTGCTATTCTGTGAGACTAAAATCGCTCAGCATTTTGCCATTGATTCGCAGTCCTCGCATTGCTCAACGAGAACGAACCCAGTGTTCTTATCCTCGACGATTACAGTTCACTCTACAGTCGACTCCTCGAATAGGTTTCAGGGTAGTCTCTTTTGAAGCGAAGCGACTTTGGGATTAGCAAGTCTACAAAAGAATCCCGCCTCAGACGTACCATCAAAGGTTATAAAGACACTCACCAATTTGTTGATGAGTCGCTCGATGAGGCTTTTAGCAGCTCTGTCGCCACCGCTTATCAGACAGCGCAGCTCTTTCATCTTCTTTTAGCACCTTTCTAATCTGCCAAAACGAGCGAGCATAGCAGGAACAATCGGCATGACTTCAATCTTTTTCTTGCTGATAATAGCCAGTCTGGAGCACATCAAAGCGCTGCAGACATATCTTCACCCATCAAGGAGATGATAAGCGCTGAAAGTCCAAAACCATGAGTAGGAAGGCAGGATATCAGACACGCCTCATATTGATAGATTCTGATGTCGCGCAGCAAGGGCAAACAGTGGAGCGAGAAAAGAGAGAGAAGGACGACGAGCAATCGGTCTTGAATTTACCACTTGTTCCTCCAGAGTGAATGACGATTTCTCCCTCGCCAGATCTTAGAGTTTTATTTCTTTACTTTGAGAATGCTTATCTAAAAGCGATGTCGTTTATCTTCTGTTGTAACAGCCACGCGTGGAAGTTCCGTAGGTAATCTGTTTGAGGTCGAATCGTATATAATAAGGTGGTAATGGTGCTTCTGCAAATAAGCTGTTATCTGTTCTGTTCCCAAGTCGGTGCTTAATAAGGTAGTAGCGAATGCTCAATCGAGAAAGTGCATGCAGCAGGAGAGTCAAAATAAGACTGTTACGTCCAAGCAAAGCCACACTCATTTTGGTTGTAGATGATATTCCGTGTAAGAATTTCAGTGAGTTGACGCGTACGGACATAGAGTTCTTGATAGCTTAGAGATTGCTTCGTCAGTGATAGCACAACGATGCGGATAGAAATGAGCTGCAAACGGAGCAGTGCTATTAGGTTGATGCCTTCCATAGATGAGGCTTTTAACCCACACAAATATGCCCTTTTGGTGAGATTATGTGTAGCTGATAGAGGAGACAGGATAGTTTATTCTCTCTCTTCTCATGGCACCGCTCATAATATAGGTGGAATAATCGGAGCAAAGAGATAGGCTGTTGCAGCAGAAAAATCTTTGCCTACGAAGGTTTATCGGAAAGTCCGACCTTCGTCACAGCAAGTTTCAATAGAATATTGCGTAGCATCAGTTGGAGCGGCAGGCGCTTTAGGTTGTCTCGCCGACGTCTGACATCGCAGTGTGAACCAAGGCAACAAGCTATCTGCACGTGAACACCTAACGGCGCAAAACTCGCTGTTCGCCGTTTCCACACCATGTGTTAGCTGCACTTTTTGAGGCATGATAAGCCGACCAGCCCGGTGCCATTGGACAGAGTGTACCACTCGACGAAGAGTAGACGATATGCCCTTTTACTTGCCTTCGAGGGCAGGTAAGATAGCTAAACGACAGCGCAACCGCGAACGATAGCTGAGGTCCATCGCACGGTCATAGTCGTGTAGGCGGTCCTGCGCATCATTGATCTTGGCGATGGACAGATTTACCGCATTGCAAAAGAAGCAATCTCAACCGCGGTAGTGTTTCCTTAGTTTTTGGCAAAAGCTGTTCCAACTTTTTCTCGTCCTTAGGTCTATTGCGCAGTAGTCTGCACTGCTACCCATTTGCTTAGCTTTTGGCAATATATGAGGCGTAAGTCCGCTTCACCTCGAGCAATGGAGGAAGACATCGGCACCCGCACTCGATTAGTTTTTCGGTTAATGCTCTCCCTATCCCATGCGATGCACCCGTCACAAGAACTCACTCCCAGAAGTGTTCTCTGTATCATCAGGTGTTAGACTTATGGATGGGTGCCAATCGCACCTCCAATAGCTATTATCTTTTTCTGAGAGACGTCATCATAACTCTTTTTCAACGATCAGTACGTGCTTGTTTTGATAACCAATAACGATGTGATTAATGCTCCGCACATCAGCGTGTTAGTGGCATGAGCACCATGCGTGTCGGGCATCCGCACATCACGTGCTGAGCAATAAACAGCGGAAGATACGGGTAAAACGTTTTGTTCTTTTGTCGTTATAATAGGATAGTGAAGCGTCAAATATGAAGGTATATAGGCTAGTTCTGTTAGATACCCATGCTACTCTTTGATACTTTCTTTTCCCTACTTTATATTATTTCCAAACGTGAAATGCTGGTAATCACGTACGATAGTAGTAAAGGAAACTTCGTCAGCAGTATTGGCATCAGAGATGTTGAGGTGTTCGCACCCTTCCGCAGGAAGCAATACGACGTTCACGCTCTGTATCCGCACTCTAGAGTTGAGGCATGTTGATGACACTGTTGCTAAGAGAGGTCTTCAGCTTGTGGATAGACAGGTTTATACTTTCATCAAGGTAAGAGAATTCGTCATGAGACTGAATCTCGCGATAATCGTTGAGTTGATGACCACGTTCCCAAGCAGCGAGGTCGCCGAGACGCTGCGAATCTAGAGATAAGAATGACAAGTGCACCAACACCAGAGAAACCAAGGTCGACAAGCAGCAGAAGCCAACGCATAAAGTCACTAATGCCCGGCGTCGTTCCGTCTTTATCAAACATTGATGCAAGCATCACCATCTTTCCAACACTTTTGCCCATGGTTGAAAAGTTCCATAGAAGCGGCAAAGAAAGGGGCAGGAAGGTGATGGCTATTAGAAGAACATTTTCTGCATAAAAAGTCTAACTCAGCTATCAGGAGAGACACACCAACCAGATAGCGATAATTAGAAGTCATCAATCATTTGTGCAACGATACGCTCCCAAACTCAGCCGGCGACTGACTTATCTGGACGTACTGGCTCATGTTATGATATTGGCTCGGGCATTTTCGATAATTAAATGTTGCTTTGTTGCAAATGTAAGAAAAACCTAAATTTGTTGCTGCAAAATGATAATAATGTAAATTACGTGTAGACTTTGTATGAAAGAGATTTCTTTTCATACGCACAATATTGAGAAGCGCGGGCAATGGAAGGCAGATAGATAATGTCAAGTTTTGAGATGCCTGACCAGTTGGCTGATGCTTATACTCGAGCCAGCTGACCAGCTTTTGGCATTGACACATTATCCTCGTTCACGTATTACCATCTATCTCAACAAACTTGCTTGCACTTTTCATAATGAAATCTACCGGTAATAAACGGGAGAAATACTCGCGTTTAGTGACTTTCTGGACACAAGAGGTGCCTGATGATGTGATAAGAGTGTTACTGCTTCTCTCATTCATTATTTTATGGTGAGTGCTGATAGCGTTGTTTCTCACCCAGGGAGACGAGTCTCACGCTTGATACTGGCGACGGCTATAGGCGGATATGACCCTTGAGAATATAGCGAAGGGTGAGCCGATGGGCGTATATGGCAATGAAGAAGAGGGAGGTATGTTTATTGGTATTACGCTGAACAATATCATGGTGTCGTTTAATGTGTTTGTTTCGGGCGTACTGACAAGCTTTATGTCAGGCTTTCTTTTGTTCCGAAATGGTATCATGGTAGGGTGTTTTGATACTTTCTTTTATCAGCATGGACTATTAGGCGAAAGTCTCTAGCCACGATGTTGCACGGTACGTTGGAACTTTCAGCAATCATTGTGGCAGGTGCCGCAGGCTTCGGCAATCGGTACGCTGGTTATTCCCAGCACCTACCGCGTTTGGTCAGTCAGCGAGGTGCAAAGAGGGGAATGAAGATCGTTGTTGGAACTGTACCGATCTTTATTATGGCAGGTTTTATCGAAGGATTCATTACTCGTCATACAGAGTTGAACAACTTTATCCGCCTTGGTATCATACTCGTATCATTGGCGTTTGTCGTGTATTATTTTATTTACTTACCTTATAAGCGTAATTATCATTTAGAAAATGCAACTAGAAAGACCAAAAGATCTGAACCTTATCAAGTTCGTAGTTTTCGCGAGAAGTTCTCAGCGATTTTTGAGTTTATTCGTGAGAACTTTAAGCTGTAGCGTGCAGTGTACCTATCTCACTCTGCCACTTTGTTTGGTACAAGGTTTCGCTATGGAGATGATGACGAAGGTCTTAGCACCTTATTATACCAATACCTTCGATGTCGGAGAGGATGTAGACGTGACACAGGATGCTCTCAGATTCGGTGTTTCTGCACGATATGGTATTTGTCTGCTGATAGGTTCTACCTGTTGGCTGGAATCTGCCATAGTACGGTGAAATACTCACCATAAAGAGTCCGAAATAGACTTCGTAATGACACCGAGCGACTCTAAAACCCATAATCATCTCAGGTGATTAAACGCTCGTTGTTAATGACCGTGGTGCTTGTTGCTCTGTTTGCAGGAGTTTTGTTCTTATTATCTTCTTTACTGCAATCAGCAAGTGCACCGATACTGGCTAGTTATACCAATTCTGCGTATTGATTGTGTGCTGCCACGTTTCTATGGCGTTACCTGTCTATGTTTTTGAAGATGAGAACGTTGTTTAGCTTCATATATACGCGGCTTTTAAAACTGGTTTCTCATTCTTTCTGGTCGTTGTTTGGCTTGATGTTTGTGATAGGATTCTTGACTCAATATCCCTGTCTTCATTCACATCAATTCCTTGGTATATATTGACAGTTGTGAAGTCAGTTTTGCTGACTACGATACTACCCTCAAAAGCTCTTTTTGCAGCAAGTCCAGTATATAGTTTTCGTTTGTCATTTGTCATTCAGTATTTATGAACTTTGGTATGATCTACGATGACAATCTCAACTTCGCCTTAGCTTTTCCACTATGGAAGCATCGCAGAGGAGGAAGATGGCTTCCCTGTAGAGGACGACATACAGCACTTTGAGGAGTTAGCAGAGAAAGATACCGACATTGATAACTTTGATAAACTCTGATAAAACGGTTCTATGTTACAGCCATTAAGTGATACTTTGTCGTGTGATTCGGCGTTGCTCATCAGTACCGTGCTGATGAAGCGTACAACTATGCGCGAGAGTTACAGGCACCTGAACTTGATTGGTGGGATTGGCTGATGTCAAAGATAGGCGAGTTCCTCTCGGATTTATTTAGTATTCAGAGCAAAGGGACTTCGTATCGTGATATACATTGTTATTGCACTTGCTTTTTATTGCTCTAATCGCTTTCATTTTGTACCGTTATCAATTCAAACTCTTTGGTAGAGCGGGTAAGGTGACGAATGAAAATGATGAAGAAGACAATATCTATGGCGTAGACTTTGATGCTGTCTATGCCAAAGCAATGGCACAGAAGGATTATTACAAGGCTGTTCGAATTGTCTATCTGCGTACACTTCGTTGGTTATCAGATGGTAATAAGATTAGTTGGCAGCTCTATAAGACGCCAACTCAATACACTCGTGAGTTCCTATCAGTAGAATTTGAAAGAATGACTACAGCTTTTATGCGTGTAAGATATGGTAATTATCAAGCTCTGAAGAACTTGTAGGACTACTGATAGACTTGTAGCAGATGTAGAAAAGGAGGCTAAGGAACAAGCGGTTTTGTTCTTCTGCTGGTTTTCCTTGTCTTTGTTCTTTCTATTAGAGTGGAATGCCCTTCAAAGTTTGTTTGGGGAGCCACTCAGTCATTACGATAAGCAACCATTTGGTTGTGCGGTGTCTGACCACTGATGGAGAAGTCTCGTTCCTGCAGTGATATGAGGTGACAAAGAAAACAATAGCACAGTTGGAACGTGACGGATATGGTAAGAAACCGCATGCCTTCTTTAATTCAAACAGACCGTTTTAGCCCTTCTGCAACGGATATCCGTGCGCTGGACAGACTATTGAAAGCTGGTAATAAGGTTTTTATTGCAGCGTCTTCTATCGAACCCGATTCATACCCTGATTTGCAGGTAGCTACATGGGCACATGGTTCTCTCCTATGGAGGTTGTCTCAATTGTGAATCGTCAATTTTGTGATACCTTAGTTTGGTCTCAACAGTTGCCTCATCAGGAGAAAGAATACGCTGTCTATGCCGCGATGGCTGGTAATAAATGCTACTGTAGCAGGGAAGCTGCAGAGCGATACTTGGTTAGCAGTTGGCTTTTTCAGTGAGGAATCTGATTCTACAGATGGCTAGTATGCATGGTTAGAGTGAAGCGAGGAAAGGGTGAACTCTTGTATCTTGTGGTCCATTGTTACACGACCAAATTATGGTATCCCTTTGATACGCAGACTAATGGATCTCATCTTCCGCACAAGATGTCCCAATCTGAGGTTTCGCCAATCATTCGTACTGAGGCATACGGACCTGAAACAGAATATGAAACGGATACTCACCGTTTTGGTCGCAAAACGAGCCTCCTCGATGGGCTATTTATCTCACCTTAGAGGGTTATTACCTTTTCTGTATGTTCTATGCACGCAGACGACAACGCGTTATCCCAGTGGTAGGAACCAGCTAATCGTTCGTTGGAGTTCGTAGAAGATATGCATCCTTTTCTATCATGTAGCGCATATTAATCGTGACTTGCTGCAGAAAAGTATAGTTACTTAGAGACCTCGCCGTATGACGATGATAGATGTCAGATGTTGAGTCACAGGCTGAATATGTTATAGATGATATTCGAACGGAAAATGCCAGAGGCTGAAGCGCGAAATGATACTTGACCGTGTCGATCGCTATTTGCAGGTGATCGATGAATCGCAAGATGCTGCTCGCGAGGCAATAGACGGTATGATATGATAATCACATAAGTATAAACGCACATATGCAAAGAACTGTATAAACAAACTAAACAAGATGAAGAGTATAAAGAAGAAAGAACTGACCATGCGCATCCAGTGAAAAAGGTGATGCAGTTGTGAGGAGAGATGCAAGGTTGTTGTTGGCAGCAGGAGGCAGCGCTCTGCTGTTAACAGCGATTCTCGCAGATGGTCAGTGCTGACCAAATAAGCGCGTTACAGACCTGTGCGGCAGTCGCTGTTGTCTGCCTGATTGATGCAGTTTCAGCGTGTATTCAATTCACGCCAGACCTCATGCCAGATGTACTGGCACGACAGTCTTGCAATATAGACCTCTGAGTTTCGACTTCCACGAGCGTCCGTAGTTCTCAGATCTCGTCCTTGTAGATGAAATCAACCGTGCTCCCTGCAAAGACACAGGCTGCTCGTCGAGGGTGGAGGAACGTCAGGTGACAATTGATGGTACAACCTGTCGACGAGCGATAGCTATATACATCATTGGTGACGCAGAACCCAGTAGAACAGGAAGGCACTTTATCGTCACCAGAGGCGCAACTGACCGTTTCTTTAAGATAAGATGAGTTATCCTTTCGATGAGGAAATGAACATCCTAAGCGTCATCAGGAGAAGCGAAACCCCATCAAGTTGGAAGATGTTAAGCCACTACTTACCATTGACGAACCGTGTAGACGCAGTTTGATACCGGTATTCATTGAGGAGAGCCTTTACGCTATATTGCAAACATCGTACAGACATCGACTCGAAGGCTGTCCATCTCCAGCCAGTGCCACGTCGTGCTATGCTCACTGTCGCTAAGGCTTTCGCGCTTTATTGCGGTCGCGACTTTGTGCACCGAGAAGACACTGTTTGTTACGCCAGCTACTCTTCACATCGTCTCATCCTTACTGCTGAGGGCTGAAATGGAGTGGATGATACCATTGAAGCGTTGCATTGACAAGGTCGACGTACCTAAGCACGGGTTAGCTGAGAGTACCCAACAAATAAAGACGAATGTTCTCTATTAAAAGGTTTTATGAGATTAGCGTTTTACCCTACTCGCAGGTTTTTGCTGATGTAGTTCCCATGAAAGCTGCAAGATACTTTCTTTATCTTGCTGCTATGGTTGTGGTCACGCCATGCTTTCATCATCGTCGGAACAACAGCGCAGTGAACTCTGTTCAGAACGTTTCTTCAATGGGCGAGCGAATGTCACATGTTTAGAAAGTAAGTACCTTTCCCCTGTATACTGAGTCAGACAGATGAGGCTGCAGAGGCAGTTCCAACGGAGGAGATATTAGCTATAAGAGCGTCAACAGCGATGGTAAGAATAGATCGTTATACGTTCAGACCGATGAAGCGTGGTGTCCCATCCTTTTGGTAAGATTCGTTGTTTCGCACGTACAGTCTTAGGATCGTCTGCTCGCTATACGTTATTGTTGCAACGAGAAGACGTGAAAGGCCCTATCCTCTTTATATGATGCCGAATCGCTATGAACTCTGGCGATAAGCAATAACCTCACCGAGATGGGTAGGAAGCGTATACGTCGGCAGGCACACACACCGAGTTTGAGCAGATAAAAGACATGCGAAAGGCGATGAATACCGAAGTATAAACCAGCGAAGCGTATCGCCGCAATCAGTTGATGGTGAATGCTCATCGTGATGAGGCCTCAGCAGATATTCCCGGTTGATTGATAAGGGCGCAGCAATCGTTCCGTGAATGACGCTCTCGACTATAGTATCAATGCTTTTTGGTGTTGCTCATACGCCGCCGCGCCGATGTGACAAGGCTGACCGATAACCTTTGCAGATAGAACGGATTACGTTGCCGCCCCTTCGAAGCAACTGGTCGATGCAACTTCTTTAGAGTCGCTTTATGCACATGCGAAGTCAGACAAGTGATGTAGTGCTAGATGCAATGTACATACAGTTACAAAGTGCTGTAGTTTGTCTGTTATTTATACAAACTTCTGGTATGACGTGCTCTCAATCGTGCAGTTAGCTTACTTGAAGCCGTTTAGTCAGCGGCATCGTGCTCGTTGTCTGAAGATGCAGAGATGAATGATATATTCGTTCTCCGAAGCACTCAACAGAGGAATATTACTCAGCATGTTATTGCAGAGAAGCCTGCTTCAGAAAGCGTTTGATAGTGATCAACACTGCGTCAGCAGATCTAGTGTTTTCGACAACGCTGATAGTATTGATGTTAATCAAACTGGAAATGAAGCACAGAGCAAATCTTAATACAGTAAGTCCCACTCATTTCAACAACAACGTAAGGTTCACTTTTTCAATACCTAAACTAATGGGCTGACATCCGATTGTGGATTTCAGCCTTTTATTGACATAGATGAGATGCGATTTGTGCTGATATTTGGCCCATGTTTGATAGATTATAGGGCCTCTTCTACAAGTGTAGATGCTTTTCACATAGCTTTTAACAAAGGACGAACGTACTACAAACAAAATACACCCAAGCACCCTCAATCGCCATACATAAAACTTATTTACTACTGATCCAAACAAGGTTAGTGAAAAATAATTACATAATTTCAAATAGAATACCTCAAACAAGTGATAGTAAGTTCAGAGAGAGTCTCAACCATCAAAGAAATCAGGTAGGAAATAATTGAATGGTATGTAATAATGACTGAAAAAGGGCATCTTGGATAAAGTCACTAGGGTCAGTCTTTAGAAGCTAGCAGAGCACAGATTTGAGTTGCATGAAAATAGTTTATACTGTCAATAATATGAGTAAGTTGTTTGTATAGACGCATACTTATACTGCAATCTACATTTGTCTGTATTTTATCTTTCTTGTTAGCTTATCAATCGGGTTAAAACCTCAATTATTAGGTAATGAGATGTATTGATCTAGACTTCACGAAATTAGAAATTAATATAGCCAGGGAATCAGTAATACTGAGAATTAAACTTTATTTCTTCTCTGCTGTTACACTGTTAGCTTCTATGAGCACACCTCTGCCTCTGCTGCTGACTATGTGAAAGTAAGTGACAAAGATGTAAAGACACTTATTTTGCTCTGTCTGAGAAACCTACTATTACTTTCACTTCCACCGCTATGATTTTGACTGCTGGAAGTCAAAGAATAGAGTATCCTCTGACAGATTTTCGTGCTTTTGCCTTTGCTAATCAACCAACAGGTATTGGAACGCTGGATGTAGAAAGCAACAATGCTGTCTTTTCTTTTGGTAACTCCTGAAGGGAGAAGGGCTGAAAGCAGGTAGTCAAGTAGCTGTTTACACAATCAACGGACAGTTGGTTGGTCGTGCCACCGTAAGCCAGAGCGGTTCTGTTGAGATTCCTCTCGACGGACAAACAGGCGTTTTTGTAGTTAAATCATTATCTAAGACATTTAAATTCATACGTAAATGAAAAAGATCTTTACTTTAGTAATCGTATCTTTATTGAGTGCACTCGCAGTACAGGCACAAACATTAAAGGTAACCAAAACTGATGGTAACGTTGTAACTTATAACGCATCAGATATTTCAAAGATTGAGTTCTTGCCAAGTGAAACCCCTTCACAACCAAAGTTGATACACGAGTTTGCAGGCTATTTGACTGTAAAGAACAGAGTACTCGACAATGTTCGTTTTGACACAGGTGCTAAGATTAAGGTGTTGCAGGACGGTGGTAAGTTCCTTGCAGAGTTCTCCGATACTAAGTGGGGTACTGGTTCTTTCGTGATAACTATGGATAATCACGCCGCCATTAACGGTACTGGTAAGATGAAGATTGCTAACCCAAGAGCAGGCGGTGCAGTGGAGGAATATGATGCAACAATGAGTGGTTCGATGAGAGAAATAAAGATTTCAATCCCATCACTCATGGGTGGTACTGATATTACTTGGCATTATGCTGAGGCTTCAGCTGCATCTAAGGTGGCTGGTAACTATTCTGGTTCAACGTCGTTAACAGTGGGACCATCTTTTGGTCCTTATGATGCGGCTAATGTATCTTATAAGATTACTGCTAACGAGGATGGTACCATCAATGTAACAACTCCTACAGAGAGTTATGCAGGAGTTATGATGGTGGGTAACTTAACGATAGATTCATATACCGTAAAGAACCTTTCTTACGATAAGGCAACTAATAGCTTTGTTCGTGATTATAGCAAGGACGGTATCAAAGTTCATCTCAAGTCAGACGGTACGATGAAACTTGATAAAGACTATCCTTTCCAAGCAACAAGTAAGATAATTGTTAAGCTCGGTGAGAATGGTGCGTTGACTATCACAAATAACTATAGTCTTACAGGTATGCCACTCTCAATCTCAGCAACATATACTGGTAAGAAGGCTAAGTAAAACGTTATACGCTCATGCACAGAGTATTTCGCCCTATTTCTACCCTTGCAGGCTGTGCCATTATGATGATGGTGACAGCCTGTAACGGCATTTTTGAAGATATATATGATGAGGCTCCAGCCACAGCAAATGTAACAACGGAAGGTCAACTCCTTGTTAATGCCGCCAGTTGGAAGGACTGGTATTATGTTGACTTTGACTCTTTACAGATGTATATCGAGCGTAAAGACACTGCAGGATTGCTTAAGGCACAGACGAACTTCACGCATTATGCTATCCCAACGAGTCTGACATCGGGTAGTGGTGATGGGAAAACGGGTATGTACACTTACTGGTTTGATGTCTTTGGAAAAGGTATCTCGGTAAAATGAAAAGCGTAGCTTTACTGCTACTGATGCACAACTTGAACCACAGTCGTGGAGCATTGCTCTTCATCGTAACAATGTAAGGACGAACGGTGGTGCCGTACTTGAAACGAAGTACACCTCTTTGAATGAGCTTCCAAAGAATAGTTCCTATTTCTTAGGAGCAACATTCCAAGAAGATGAATGGACAGAGAACGAGGTTTGGGAGGACCAGTCGCAGATGCTTATGAGTCTGATTGGCTGTCAAGGAATACGTATCAATAAGGTACTTTCCTCTTGGTTGAAAATCGAAATACCTCAATGCCTCCTTCTTTACCATGAATAGTCATGTCTTTTATCTTTCGTCTGAAGAATGGAAAGTATGCTGCTCACAGTTGGAGAACTATATTGGTACCGATGGAACCAAATGTTGGTTGAAAATCAATTATAAATATCCATATTAACTACAACAGAAAACCATCCCACAAACGGCTCTTTCAGAGAATAGGGATAAGGTTATGAGATCTTTTGATTGGTTATGAAACAAAAAACCATTATACTATCAGCTCTTGTTTGTCTGCTTCCTACGTCGATGTGGGCTGATGAGTTGCCTGATTCTATTTATAAATCCCTTAGAATTAGAACAGGTTGTGTGACGGGAACACGTACACCGAAGTTACTTTGCTAATCACCCCCTCGTGTTGACGAAACTCATCACAGCTGATGATATTATGAAGACAGATGCCACCAATCTGCGTGATGTATTGCAGCAGGTAATACCGGTATTGAGTTCTCATACGCCATGAATCAGCAGGTACATATGAACTTCTGGCTTTGGTGACAGAGTATGTTGATTCTGTTGACGGTGAACGCCTTGCTGGTGAGACGATGGACGATGTCGACTTCACTCGTATTGGTATGGATAATGTTGACCATATCGAGATTGTGAAAGGTGCTGCTTCAGCCCTTTATGGCTCTAATGCTGCCGGTGGAGTTATCAATATCATCACTAAGAAAAAGCCAAATCCATGCGCACTTAATCTTAACATGCGCTTTGGTCGCCACAACGAGCAACGTTATGGACTATCATGGCAATACGCAAGAGGCAAGTGGAACAACTTACTGACAGTGAATCGGAATAGTTCTGACAACTTTAATGTACACAATGGACCCAATCCAATCACACGAGTTGTCTCAACTATCTATGGTGATGCCGTTTGAACTTTTAAGGAACAGCTCACTTTTTAGATTGAATGAAAAGCTTCGTTTGACAGGACGTGCAGGTTATTTCTATCGTCAGTTGGTGCGTACATCAGAGGTACCAGAACGCTATCGTGACTTTTCAGGTGGTCTTCGTGGAACATGGACACCAGACCTTGTTAATAGTGTTGACTTCTCCTATGCTTTTGATCAGTATGATAAGTCAGACTATCAGCGCATCACCCGATTGGATATCCGTGACTATTCAAATGTTCAGAACAGTCTTCGCTTGCTTTATAATCACACTTTTGAGGGGGAAAACGTCCTTTCTGTGGGTGCAGACTATATGCATGATTATCTCTTTAATACCAACTTGGAGGGTCGAATTCGTAAGCAAGACTCTTTTGATGCCTTTGCACAATACGACTGGAACATCAGTCCGAAGTGGGAAGTAGTGGGTGCCTTGCGTTACGATTATTTCTCAGACGGGCGTATCTCGCGCCTGACTCCCGAAGGTAAGTGCACGTTATCAGCCAGTACATAACTTGAATGTTCGTTTCAGTTATGGTATGGGTTTCCGTGCTCCTACATTGAAAGAGAAGTACTATAACTTTGATATGTCGGGTATATGGATAGTCGAAGGCAACCCTTCTTTGAAGCCAGAAGTAAGCCAGAACTTTAATGCTTCGGTTGATTATACCAAGGGTCGTTATAACTTTACAGTAAGTGCTTATTGTAACAAGATTGAAAATAAGATTGCAACTGGTGCACCTTACTATAAGAATCCATCAGACATTATCCCACGTCTTCCTTACCTTAACTTGGACAACTATATGGTTAGTGGAGGAGAAGCAACGGCACAAGCACGTTGGGCGAATGGTCTTACAGCTCGTTTAAGTTATGCTTACACCAATGAACGCTTGCCAAAAGACAAGAACAGTAACTCTGTAAACAATCAGTATATACCTGCCCGCAAACACTCTATGACAGGTCATATCGATTGGGATCATCAGTGGTTGAAGAACTATGGAACGAACATCGGATTGGATGGACGCTTCCTCTCTGCAGTCGACAATGAAGAGTTTGTTGATTACTATGACATCTCTAAGGGTATAAAAACAATACATTACCCCGCATATGCACTCTTCAAACTCTCTTTGGTGCAGCGCATCGGTAAGGGTGTGAAGGTAAGTGTAATCCTTGATAACATCTTTAATTATAAACCAGAATATTATTATTTGAACTGTCCATTGACTGATGGAACAAACTTAATGATTGGAATGTCAGTTGATGTTGATAAACTATTTTAAGCTCTCAATACGTTTTTAATTTATGGGAAAAAGTAAAATCTATTTATGGCGAACACTCGCCTCGTTTATCCTTGTGTTGTTTACGATGCCTTTGGGTCATGCTCTTATGATCATGATGGAAAAGACCATGACTACAGAAGCCGTACATTATGCTGGCTTTACTATGGGATTCGTAGGTTTGATAATGGTCATTATTGGTGTGTTTGTCAAAGGTGATACTCGTCAGACACTTTGGGGACTTATTGGTGGTTTGCTTTTCTGGACTGGCTGGGTGGAGTTTCTCTTCCAATATTACGCTCACCGCTTTGGTGTACAACCAGAGATTGAAAACGGAGTGGTTGTGACTAAGCCAGAATATCTGATTCTTCCAGCCTCTTTGGTTTCTGGATGATGATGATGACAATGTATATTTTCAGTACGCGCAATGGTTGTAACTTTATCACATGGATTCAGAAACGGCTTTTCGGAAAGCGTAAGAATGAGATTGCTTTCCAACCAATGACACGCCATACATCTATTGTCACCTTTATGGAGGTGAACATGATTCTTTGGGCTTCTTACCTCTTACTGATGTTCTGTTACGATAAGAACTTCCTTGGCGACCATCACCCAGTGACCTTCTTGGTTGGTATAGGCTGTTTTATCGGTGCACTTTATATGTTGAAAAAGCAGCTTTATATTGCTTCATGGGGTGCAAATATTCGTATGGCAATCGCTACTGTGATTGTATTCTGGACTCCAGTAGAGATTCTCGGACGTATTAATTTCTTTAAGGAGTTCTGGGTTCACCCACAAGAATATGCCGTACAGCTACTTTGTATCTTGGCTGCTTTCATCTTACTGATAGGTTATATGTGGCTGAAAGGGTCTAAGAAGAAACAAAACAGTAAGTAAGCATAAAGGCTTTTACAGAAGAAATGACATAACGTAGCCTATTCATTGAAGGTGCTACGTAATACATCTAAGATTACTTGTTAGCAGCTTTAATGTTGCCGGCAAGTAATCTTTTTTTGTTTATATAGATGGTCTTAAGCAGTTGATAAGTTTCTGTTAGGAAGGATTTTATATGTGCCTTGTACAGAAAATGTAATCTTGTGTGAGTAAGTCATTGATATTTATGAATTATAATAACGTTATAAATTGGTTCTTCTTACCGTTTTTGATTGTTGTGTTGATGCTCCGCACAGATGGTGCTAAGGCTTCGCACATGTGGTGCGGAGTACTAACACGGATGGTGCGGAGGGCTGAATATAAGGGTGTCAATTACAGAAAGAGGTTCTATTTACTTAATTTGGGGAGCACATCAGATGTCAAAAAGTAGATAAAACTTATTTGAAGATAAGATAGTATTTCTTTCAAAGAAAATGGGTTTAGTAGAGATAATGTGCATAGCAAAAGGCATCTAAAATAGATTAAGGTATGTAGTCTTGTCAGTCTTTGGCAGTTTCTTTTCTTTTGTTTTATCGCTTTTTAGTATTTTTGTAGCTGCAATATAATTAAAAACAATGAATAAATTATTTTTTTATCCCTTTGTTTGTTGTTGATAAGCTTTTGCTGCGTCTGCACAAGAACGTCTCATCCAAAGTGATTCTCAAAGACATAGAAGGAGAACCGTACAAACCGACACTATCTCAAACAATGGCAAACCTCTTATCATAGCTTTCTTTGCTACTTGGTGCAAGCCTTGTAATCGTGAACTCACAAGTATTGATGAGGTCTATGACGATTGGCAGCAAGAAACGGGTGTTCGACTCGTTGCTGTGTCTATCGATCAGGCGCAGAATGTCAATAAGGTGAAGCCGATGGTCGACCAGAATGGCTGGCGTTATGATGTGTTACTTGATCCTAATGGCGAATTCTGTCGTTCGTTAGGAATCCAGTCTGTACCTTATACCGTATTGCTTGACGGGCAGGGCAGGATTGTTTATAAGCACAACGGCTATACTGATGGTGCTGAAGCTGAGTTATATAAGAAGGTGAAAGAGGTAGCTGGCAAGTAATTCTATGAAAAGATGGATGATGATAGGACTGCTCATAGGTATGAGTGGTGCATCTCTGCATGCACAGGAGTCCGATAAATTACGCCTTTCTGGAAGTATTCAGAGTGATATGCTGTTGGCTCAAAAGGACAGTACGACAGGTGCTGAGGCTACCGATGGTCGTTTCTTGACGAACACTTATCTCGACTTAAAGCTATCGAGTCGTTATGTTGAGGCTGGTGCAAGACTGGAGTATTTGAAGCATCCGCTTCCTGGATACGAGAGTGACTTTAAGGGTTGGGGTGTTCCTTACGCTTACTTGAAAGGTCGTTATAAGAATGCGGAACTTACCTTGGGTAGCTTCTATGAGCAGTTTGGCTCTGGTTTTATTCTCCGTTCGTATGAAGAACGCAGCTTGGGGATAGATAATTCTCTGCAAGGTGCACGATTGAACTATCAACCTTGTGCTGGTGTTGCAGTGAAAGTACTAACGGGTCGGCAGCGTAGATATTGGAGTTATAACAAGAGTTGGATGACTGGGGCTGATGTGGAGTGGAATATTGACGAGTTGTTTAAGTCCCTACAACAACATAACACCTATCTAATGTTTGGTGCTTCCTATCTTAATAAACATGAGCGAGATGAGGTGGTAATGGTTGATCCAACCCATCGTTTGCGCCTTCCGCTTAATGTCAATGCCTTTGATATGCGTCTACGTGTGCAACATCGCTCGTTCAATATATTGGCGGAGATGGCAATGAAGTCGCAGGATCCTTCCCATGATAATGGCTATATCTATCGTAATGGTTATGTAGCAATGCTTTCGGGCTCCTATTCAAAGCGTGGAATGAGTCTGCTTCTGCAGGCAAAACGCAGTACGAATATGGGTTTCCGAAGCCGTAGAGGAATGGAGGGAATATCCTCCTTCGTCAATCATCTGCCCCCATTTACGATGGAGCATACCTATACTTTGGCAGCACTTTATCCTTATGCCACACGTCCTGAGGGAGAGTGGGCATATCAAGCAGCTGTAGCCTATACCTTTCAAAAAGGTTCTCTGTTAGGCGGTAAGTATGGTACGACAGCAAAGGTAAACTTCTCACATGTCCATTCCGTGCGTAAGAATGGTGCAGGTGACATCGGAACAGATGGTTATGGCAGTCCGTTCTGGGCATGGGGAGACGCTACCTATTATCAAGATATTGACATTCAGGTAGAGAAACGCCTTGCTAAAGATACGAAACTCAATCTGATGTATATGTATCAACGTTACAATCAGACATTGCTCGAAGGACATGGAGGAATGCTTAATTCGCATATCTTTGTGGCAGATGTCAAACAGAAGCTTTCGGCTAACACAACGTTGCGTGTAGAGGCACAGTATCTTGCATCGAAAGATGGTGATAAAGACTGGTTGTTTGGATTGGGTGAGCTGTCGCTTGCACCGCATTGGATGTTCACATTGAGTGACCTTTATAATGTTGGTAATACTCGTGTGCATTACTACCAAGGTTATGTAACCTATAGTGGTGGTGCCCATCGCTTGCAATTAGGCTATGGTCGGACACGTGCAGGCTTTAACTGTTCGGGTGGTGTATGTCGTTATATCCCAGCAACAAAGGGCTTGACCCTCTCTTATAATTATAACTTCTGATAGGAAATGAAAAGTTTTTATATATCTCTTTTAGCTGTGGTTGCGCTTTTGACAGGCTGCGATTCGGTTGAATCTGACGAGCGACTGATAGAGGTTCCGGCTGCTACTGTTCAGCGGAATGTACTGGTAGAGGATTTCACAGGACAGCGTTGCATCTTCTGTCCAGCTGCTTCAGAAGCGATAGCAGAGCAGCAAAAGCTTTATGGTGCAGACAAACTGATTGCTGTTGCCTTTCATGCGGGTCCACTCGCAATCAAGAGTGGGACTGGGTTCGTTGGTTTGCGCACTGATGTGGGTGATGTCTATTATAAGTATTGGGCAGTCCCAAATGTGCCAAAAGCCATTATCAATCGTCGTGGAGGTGTACTTTCTAAAGATACTTGGGCAGGACGAATCTATGATGAGTTCGCTCAAACAACAAGCATAGGTATAGACCTTAAATGCCAGTATGAGGCAACTACACGTCAGGTTGAGATTGAAACCGACTTGAAGACTTTAGCTGACGATGTGAAAGGGAAGCTACAGCTGTGGTTAGTTGAGGATAGTATTGTTGCTCCACAGATGTTTCCAAACAATAAAGTGGACAAAGAATATGTACATAATCATGTGTTCCGTGCTGCTATTAATGGGGAATGGGGGACGGAATTAATGCTCTCTACAAAGGGTATTCATAAGGAGAAAACAACATATACACTCCCAGAAGGTATCGCTCCAAAGAACGCATGGATAGTAGGTTTCTTCTATAACGACAGCGGAGTCTTGCAGGCTGTACGCCAAAAGGTTTCGCTCTGAGCAATGAATCATCATCAATTAAGAATATAATTATAAAAAAATCAATATGAAATTACGTTTACTCGTGTTTATTGGTCTGCTGACCAGTCTTTTTATTAGTGCGCAAGCACAGACAAGTACAAATGATGTTGCCTTCGTGGATGCGCAGGGTAAGATTATTCCGAATGGTACAACGGTGGTCTTAAATGCTGTAAAAGATGCTATGTTCCCACCTGGATGAAGGAAATAGCAGGTGAGGTGTATATTAAGAATACGTCGGATAAGAACCTGACAGTGACCCTTTTCAGTAGAATTAACAGCGTTGATGAAGGCAATGTGACGGTTTGTGCACTCGGCGGATGTACTCCTTTGGAAGAAGATAACAGTACTGAGATAGGAAGTCAGAAGTTACTTGCAGGCTCGGAGAGGGAGTCTATTGCGATAGAACACACTTACGAGCGTAGCGAGAAGGGCTCAATTACACTGAAGCTTACTACTAAAGAGTCTGACTCAGAACAGCAGATAGAGGGGCCGTCAATTACTATTAAGTTTGATACTGACCCAACAGCAATAGCAGAGGTAGCATCACAGAAGGGTCTTACTTACGATGTTTTCAATACGCAAGGTACCTTATTGTATAAGCAGCTTACATCTTTGGCAGGTCTTTCTAAGGGACTTTATCTTGTGAAGCAGATGTCAGCAAAGGGTGTTACCACTACTAAGAAGTATGTAATTCACTAAACAGTCATCATTAAAACGTACAATCTGATATGTTACGTAAGTATTATATACAAATCATCACACTCATTGCTATCTTCTTATACACGGTGAACGTTAATGCACAAGAGTATATTCTCATGCCTACTGCAGGGCAGAGAGTGTATGTACCCATCACTGCAAAGAGTGTAAAGGGGAAGATGAAAGTTTCTAATATAGGTAGGACTACTATTCAGAACATAGACTATACGCTTTCCTTTAATGGGAGAGAGTTGGCATCGAAGCACTATATATTCCCACAGGCATTGGGACATAACGATGATGCTGTGGTAGAGGTAGATGTCCCACCATACACAGAATTGGGAGAAGATGAACTTATCTTCACGATAACAAAGGTAAATGGAGAGCGTAATAATGCCACTATCAGCTATGCTAACCTACCGAGAATTACAGTAACAAAGGTCCCTAAGCGGAGAATAGCAGTAGAGGAGTACACGGCAATGTGGTGCAGGTATTGTCCAACAGGTATTGCCCTTATGGAGAACCTGTCTCATACTTTTGGTGATGACTTTGTCGGTATTGCTGTGCATGTTGATGATCCATTGACCTGTTGGGACTATTATTCGAAAGCTAAGGGGAACCGTTTTCCCACAGTTGATATGAATAGAAGCCACAGGTTAGGCTATGTCTTGGGTGTTGATGAGTTCAAAGCAGAACAAGAAGCTGGTGCAGACATGGACCTTGAAGTGTCAGCTGTATGGGACGAGAGTAAGAACAACATTACAGTGACGCCTGTTGTTACATTCCGAGTGAGCCGAGATGAGGCTCCATACGGCTTTGCCTACGTCCTAACAGAGGATGGAATGACGGACTCAAGATGGGTGCAGAACAATGCATACTCTGGTAGTCACGGAGACCGCGGAGTAACAAAAGAGTTTGACGAGATAATCGACTCTCCTGGAGAAATCCGTAATCTCAAGAACAATTTTGTTGCTATTGCAGCAGATGGGGTGAAGTCTGCTCGAACAGGTCACCTTAAAGCACCGATTAAGGCAGATGAAGCACAGAGTCACACGTATGTCTTTAAGAATATTAAAAGTAAGAACGTCATACAGAAGAAGGAAAATCTACGTGTCTGTGTTCTGCTGATTAATACGAATACTGGTAAAATAGAGAACGCTGCTAAGTGCAGTATTTCAGAGTTTAAGACTACTGGCATCTCTTCTGTTTCAGAAGGAACTCGCACAGCTGTTGAGGCTGAGCGCTACACACTTGACGGTCGACGTATCACGACTCCACAAAAGGGAATCAACATAGTGAAGTACAGCGATGGTCGTGTGAGCAAAGAGATGGTGACGGATTAGTACCCCTTGAATATTATATTTGTTTACGTATGAATAAAGATTTGACTGATTTGTATCAGCATAAAGCAGAAGAGACGAGCAAAACGCTCGTTTCTCTCTGTAACCGTAGTCGTGTTTTTATCCTGACAGAAATCGGTTCTTTTTTGGTAGCTATTGGTTTTGTAGTTCTCTACACCTTATTGGATAATGCAGCTTGGACACTTTTCTGTGCCTTAGCTGCATTATTGTTTTATCTTTACATTCGTCGTCGTGACGTGTTGAACGACCGAAAGATAAATAAAGGGGAGGCTTTATTGCTGGTCTACCAAAACGAGATAGCCTATCAGAAAGGTGACTACTCAGGCTTTGAAGCTGGCGGGAAATATGTTAGTCCGCAACATTCTTATACCTTTGATATGGATGTCTTTGGTATAGGTTCTCTGTTTCAAAGGATGAACCGCACTATCTCAACCGGTGGTAGTGACCAGTTGGCAGCTTGTCTATCTACGGAGTGGGGAAGTGCGAAAAGAGAGGAACTTGTTGGGCAAATACGTCAACGAATGGCTTCTGTTGACGAATTGGGGAAGGCAGAGCCATTCTTGTCAGAATTCAAATCTTTAGGTGTAAAGGAACGAATCAATACGGAAGAAGTGCTGAAAGCATTGACGGATGTTCATTGCCAGAGCTTTCCCAAAAGTTTTTTCATAGCTCTCTTTTACGTTATTTCTGTTATGCTGATTTACTCGGTTTCTATGTGAGTATTGTGCTTTCCATTGTGGGATTGGTTCCTTTCTTATTACCTGTATGGTGGGGAATATTTAACTTTATGTTCTCTTTTCTTTGTGGGCATAAGCACATGCGTGTCATTTCTGAACTGATAGCAAAGGTACATACGCAGGTAGATGGCTACTTACGTGTATTGAAATTGGTTAATAAGACTGAGTTTAAGTCTGCCGAACTACAAGCTTTGAAACAGAAACTTGCGGGAGCAGAGGAGTCTTTCGAACAGTTAGAACTTATCTTACAAAAGATAGATAACAGAAGTAACGAGGTTGGAGTCTTTGTCTTTAACAGTTTTGCCTTAATTGATATTGCAATCGTAAGACTCTTCCTTCGTTGGCAACATACGTATGAGCAGCGCACGAATGAGTGGATAGATAGTCTAAATCTCTTTGATGCTTTGGTGTCAATGGGTAACTTCCGATTGAATGAAGATAGGGCAGTACAGGCAGAAATCAGCGAGGAGAATAAGGTAGTTTATGAGGCGAAAAATCTTTATCATCCGTTCCTTGGCGAGAAGGCCATTGCAAACGACTTCACAATCCATGATCATGAGTATTATATTGTTACGGGTGCGAATATGGCAGGTAAGAGTACTTTCCTGCGCTCGTTGGGTATAAATTACCTCTTGGCGATGAATGGTTTGCCGGTCTTTGCTGAACACTTGAAGGTTTCGGTGTTTCATCTTTTTACGAGTATGCGCACCACAGACGACCTTACGCATGGTATTTCTTATTTCAATGCAGAGCTACTTCGTTTGAAAAAGTTGTTAGGCTCGTTGCGTGATGATGTACCAAGTCTGATTATTTTGGACGAGATTTTGAAGGGAACAAACTCTCTCGACAAGTTGAATGGCTCTCGTCTTTTCTTACAATATATCGCTGAACGCAATGTGACAGGCGTTATTGCTACGCATGACCTTGAACTTTCAAAGATGGAAGAGGAATACGCAGGGCGTTTTCATAATTATTGTTTTGAGATTGAGTTAGGCGAGGATATCACTTATTCGTATAAGATTACAAAGGGAGTAGCACGTAATCAGAATGCTACATTCTTGTTGAAAGGGATCTTAAACCCCAATCGTATTTGAGTGATAAGACTTTCAGATCGTAGTTTAAACGCTTGTTTGTTTAGAAATTTATTTACAATCCAATAGCCGTTTTTACCTTATTTTTAGGGTAAAAACGGCTATTTTTTGTTGCTCTTGTAAGTATCACGTATTCAATTAGTTACAAAACCGTAAAGTAAAAGGTGCTTAATTGGACTTCAAAAGGGCGTTAGTAAGGGTCTTAAAGGGCACCTTTTGCAAGCCAATTAGGCGTCTTTTAGAAGCTAAAAGAGCATGTGTTAGTTTTGAACTGTGTGAAAATAGTTTACAATACGACTAATAAGCAGATGAGTTGTTCGTAGAAGATATCCTCTTAATTCATGTTCTCTGGTGAGAGGATAAAGTGTTCAATGACGTGTGCAACACCATCTTCTTCATTTGATAAAGTAACGAAGTCAGCTTCACTTTGAATGTCTTTTGCAGCGTTTGCCATAGCAACGCCAAGTCCAGCAAAGCGAATCATGCTAAGGTCGTTATAACCATCGCCACAGGCAATAACCTCTTCATGGCTGATGCCGAGCGATGAGATAAGACGGTCGAGAGAGCGCGCCTTGTCGATACCGAGTGGTACACATTCAAGGAAGAAGTCGGCAGAACGATAGACATCCATCTTCCCTTCCAACTCTTTGGCTAATCTTATCTCCAACTCGTGAAGAGGAGTAGGGTCGCCAACAATCAGACATTTGTTGATAGGATAGACCAACTGATTGAGGAAATCATCATATTGCATGACAGGCATCTTGTTGATAAAAAGCCTCGTGTTGTACGTATTCGTCATCTTTATTAGTTGCAGCAATACCCCTCACCTTGATAGGTTAGGATTTCCATTCCAGCTTTTTTTGGCTTCTTGAAAGAGGATAGGTACAAGCTGTTCGTCCAACTTTCTGTTCAAAAAAAGAACTTTGTTGTTGGTGCAGTCGATAATCTTTTCCTCCGTTGAAAAGCAAGGATATATCCACCATTATCCTTTTCAGTTTCAATTCCTCAGCTAAAGGGACGATGCCGTAAGTAGGGCGACCAGATGCCAATACGACATGTACCCCAGCAGCTTGTGCTTGCATGAGGGCTTGTTTGGTACGTGGTGTAATTTCCTTTTTATTATTGGTCAGTGTGCCGTCCAAATCGAGCACAATCATTTTATACTTCATATAGTTTGAATAATTTTTCCTTTGTAATCTCCCTTATGGGTGACGACTCATCATTATCAAGTAATATTAATCTATTTGCAAAGGTAAGGCTTTTTATGGATTAAAGACAGCGTTTTGATTGATATAAAACAATAAGTTTTAAAAGTGCAAGGTAGATACAATAAATCGTGAACGTTTACGTTTGTATGGAGAATTAACCGTTTCAAAGGCGTTTTAAACTAAAAGAATAATATTAATTAATTGTAGAGAGTTATGAAGAAGTATTTAGCCGAGATGATCGGCACAATGGTATTAGTCCTCATGGGCTGTGGTGCAGCAGTATCTTTGGGTTGTGACCCAGTAAACAATCAGGCAGCAGTAGTTGGTACAGCAATGGCATTTGGTCTTTCTGTCGTAGCAATGGCTTACGCTATTGGTGGTATCTCTGGTTGCCACATCAACCCAGCAATTACACTCGGTGTATTCTTGAGCGGTCGTATGAGTGCAAAAGATTGTGCTATGTACATGTTGTTCCAGTTTATTGGTGGCTTGATTGGCGCAGCTTTGTTGTTCCTTCTTGTAACCAATGCAGGTAGCGGTTTTGCTGCTGCAGGTGCTGGTTTAGGTGCAAATGGTTTGCAAGATGGTATTAGTGTAGCAAGTGGTTTGCTCGCAGAGATTATCTTTACTTGTGTGTTTGTACTCGTTGTATTGGGTGCAACTTCAAAGACTAACGGCACGACTGGTAAGTTTGCAGGTTTGGCAATCGGCTTGTCACTTATCCTTGTTCACCTTGTATGTATCCGTTATACAGGTACATCTGTAAACCCAGCACGTTCATTTGGTCCTGCTATCTTCGCACAGCTTGCAGGCGGTCCTGCAACAGCATTGAGCAATCTTTGGATCTTTATCGTAGGTCCATTTGCTGGTGGTGCACTCGCATCAGTAATCTGGCGCGTTATTGAGCCATCTGAGAAGTAATTAACTTAGCAGATAAATATTTAGTTAGGCTTATTAGGCAGTCATGTCTAATAAGCCTAATTGTCTTTTATTCCAAAAAAACTATTGTCTTTTTATTACGGATTTTTAACACTTTTAGGTTTATTAAATGTGTGGTATGTTTTGGCTATCAGAAAATAAAACCGTACTTTTGCATGTGTAAATAGGTATAGACTTATTAATTTTAAAAGATAAAAAAAATTATGGCAGTAGATTACAAGAAATTAGGTCTCGTGAACACACGTGATATGTTCAAGAGAGCAATCAAAGGCGGTTATGCTATTCCAGCATTCAACTTTAATAACCTCGAGCAGCTTCAGGCTATCATCAAGGCTTCTTCTGATTTGAGATCACCAGTTATCCTTCAGGTTTCTAAGGGTGCCCGTAAGTATGCTAACCAGACTCTTCTCCGTTACCTCGCAGAGGGTGCAGTAGAGTATGCTAAGGAGTTGGGTTGCCACCATCCAGAGATTGCACTTCACCTTGATCATGGTGATAGCTTTCGAGACTTGCAAGAGCTGTGTAGACTTCGGTTTCTCTTCTGTAATGATCGACGGTTCTTCTCTTCCATATGAGGAGAATATCGCTTTGACAAAGAAGGTTGTTGAGTATGCTCACCAGTTCGACGTAACTGTTGAGGCTGAGCTCGGTGTACTTGCTGGTGTTGAGGATGACGTTGTAGCTGAGGTTTCTCACTATACAAAGCCAGAGGAGGTTGTTGATTTCGCTACTCGTACAGGTTGCGACTCATTGGCTATCTCTATCGGTACTTCTCATGGTGCTTACAAGTTCACTCCAGAGCAGTGTACACGTGACCCAAAGACTGGTCGTCTTGTTCCTCCTCCATTGGCATTCGATGTTCTTGCAGCTATCGAGAAGCAGCTCCCAGGTTTCCCAATCGTTCTCCACGGTTCTTCTTCAGTTCCTCAGGAGTATGTTGACATCATCAACGAGCATGGTGGTAAGATGCCAAACGCTGTTGGTATCCCAGAGGAGCAGCTCCGTCAGGCAGCTAAGAGTGCTGTTTGTAAGATTAACATCGACTCTGACTCTCGTCTTGCATTCACCGCAGGTGTTCGCCAGACATTTGATGAGCACCCAGAGTACTTCGATCCACGTCAGTACTGTGGTAAGGCTCGTGAGTACATGGAGGATCTTTACAAGCACAAGATTACAGACGTTCTTGGTTCTGAGAACAAGCTTGCTAACCTCGACTAATCATTTGTTGAGGTCGGCTTGACTAAATAAAACATTAGCGGCAGCTTCCTTTTGGGAACTGCCGCTTTTCTTTTGTGCCGCTTTCTACGAGGCATTGCCTCGTAGGTTGGAACAGAGGAAACAAAAAGCCCCGCATGGAAAGAACCATGCGGGGCTGTTGCTTATACTTGGAAGGCTTTATTACCTATCGACAATAGCTGGAATGGGAAGACTTTATCAATCGTCTAAAAGTTTGAAGGCTTTAGGGAGATAGTTGATAATGTCTCCTGCAACAAGGCTTTCTTTACCTAATTCTTTTCGCTGCTAAGTCGCCAGCAAGACCATGGAGATACATTCCCACCATACAAGCATTCTGCTGGTGGTAACCACGAGCAAGGAGGGCTGTGATGATACCAGTGAGTACATCACCACTACCAGCTGTTGCCATGCCACTGTTACCAGTCGAGTTAAAGATAACGTTGCCATTAGGTAGGCAGAGTGCACTGTTATGTCCCTTAAGGATGATATAAGCCTGTAAAGACTTTGCTAACTCACGTGTACGATGGAGACGCTCATAGTCAGCATTAGCAGGAGAGCCTGTAAGACGGTCGAGTTCCTTTGCGTGAGGCGTCATAATGATTCCCTTTGGTAGTTGTTGCATCCATGCACGATGGCTTGCAAGAATATTCAAGGTATCAGCATCGGCAACAATAGGACATTGTGCGCGTCTTATCTGGGCTATCATCGCAATGGCAGTAGGCTCCTGTCTGCCTAATCCTGGACCTATTGCAAGTGCGTCGAAATCATCTGTATCAACTGCTTCGGTAAAGGCAGTCTCCTCATGGTCCATTTGTAAGATAGCTTCTGGAACAGATATCTGCATGATATCGTAGTTCTTTTTAGGAGTATGCACCGTAACCTTACCCACACCGCTACGTAGACAGGCACGAGTTGCAAGGATAGCTGCTCCCGACATACCGTAACTACCTGCGATGATAAGTGCATTGCCCATATCACCTTTGTGTGAGAAGTCATCACGATGGAGTAAACGCGAACGAATGTCGTTCTCTTCTAATAGGTAATATTGTGCTTCTGTCTTCTGAATAAACTCCTGATTCAGACGGATATCAAGTACCTTTAGCCTGCCAATAAACTGCTGTGCGTCAGCGAAAAGGAAGGATAATTTGCGTTCGTGGAGGGTTAATGTGAGGGTAGCGTGAATGATATTTGCACGTACGTTATAGGTGTTGTCCTCCGCCATCAAACCAGATGGAACGTCAATACTCACAATCTTTGCAGGACTTTGATTGATATATTTCACCAAAGAGGCAAAACCACCAGCCAATGGCTTGTTGAGTCCAGAGCCAAACAAACCATCAATCACCAATGTGTCAGCGGTTAATTCAGGTGGGTCAAACTTCGCAGTGATTTCTGTAAAATCCTTTGCATGCTTGCTGTCGAGCAAACGTTGGCGGTTTGTTACACAGTCTTCTGATAGATGATTGGTGATATTGAAGAGGTAAGTACTTACCTTGTATCCCTCATTTATCAGCAAACGTGCCACAGCAAGGGCATCACCACCATTGTTACCAGGTCCTGCAAAGACAACAATTGGCGTATGTGTCGACCACTCCTCAGTGATAGCACGAGTAATGGCTTTTGCTGCACGTTCCATCAAATCAATCGACTTGATTGGTTCGTGTTCTATAGTGTATCTGTCCAGTTCGTGAATCTGGGCACTTGTAAATATCTTCATAACGATGGCAAATTTACAAAATAAATGCGGATAGTTTGGTATTATTTTCGTAATTTTGCGCTAAATTATAAATAATGAAGAATGAGTCGAGTAACAATTAAGGACAAAACGTTTGAGACTTCTATTCCTGAAGCCGAGATTTTGGAAAGAGTAAAGCTGGTAGCTGATCGTATAAACAAGGATTTTGAAGGTAAGACTCCGCTCTTTCTTGCGGTGTTGAACGGTTCGTTCATGTATGCCTCTGACTTGATGAAGCATATCACTATCCCATGTGAGATATCTTTTGTTAAGTTGGCTTCTTACCAAGGTGTTACCTCAACGGGTACGATTAAGGAGATTATCGGTTTGAACGAAGATATCCGTGGTAGAGAAGTTATCATTGTAGAGGATATTGTTGATACAGGTGCAACTATGAAGCGTATGCTCGAAACGCTCGGTACACGCGAGCCTGCTGGTCTGCATATTACAACCTTACTGTTGAAGCCTGGTAAGCTACTGTTCCTTTGAACATCGAGTATGCAGCAATGGAGATACCAAATGACTTCATTGTTGGCTATGGACTTGACTATGACCAGCAGGGTCGTAACTTGAGAGATATTTATACTTTAGTACAAGAATAATGAAGAATATTGTAATTTTTGGTGCGCCAGGTGCTGGTAAAGGTACTCAGAGCGACAAGATGATTGAGAAGTATGGCTTCGGTCATATCTCAACAGGTGACGTACTTCGTAATGAAATTAAGAATGGTACAGAGCTTGGTAAGACTGCAAAAGGATACATTGACAATGGTCAGCTCATTCCTGATGAGTTGATGATTGATATTCTTGCAAGCGTATACGATAGCTTTGGCAAGGAACATAAGGGTGTTATCTTCGATGGTTTCCCCACGTACAATCCCACAAGCAGAGGCTTTGAAGAAGATGTTGGCTGAGCGTGGTCACAATGTGGCAGCTATGGTTGAACTCTTTGTGCCAGAGGATGAGTTGATGAAGCGTCTGCTTCTCCGTGGACAGCAGAGCGGTCGTTCTGATGACAACGAGGAAACAATCAAGAAGCGCCTCAATGTTTACAACAACCAGACTTCTCCATTAATTGATTGGTATAAGGGTGAGAATATTCACCACCATGTTGAGGGTCTTGGTACTGTAGAAGAGATTTTTGCACGTATTGAGTCTGTTATTGACGCTCTGTAGACCTTTGACCTTTGAGGTTTGAACTTTGAACTTTATGATTTGTACCGTATGTTGGAGAGAAAAATCGTAGAGAATGATATCTATATCTTATCAAAAAGTTTTGCACTAAGGGTTGTACGGTTATATAAATGCCTGACAGATGAGCATAAGGAGTATGTCCTATCAAAGCAACTTCTTCGTTCTGGGACGAGTATTGGGGCTAATGTTCATGAAGGAAAGAACGGACAAAGTCGTGCAGACTTCTGTAGTAAGATGAATATCGCTTTGAAAGAAGCAACAGAGTCAAACTATTGGATTGATTTATTAAGGGAAGCAGAATATATTAGCGAGAGTGAGTATAAATCTTTATCAGATGATTGTCATAAGATTCAAGCGATCTTGACAAAAATAGTTAAGGCAACTCGTTCTTCTCTTAATCAATAATATTTCAAGTTACAGTACAAATCATAAAGGTCAAAGTTCAAAATTCAAAGTTTAAAGATGGAAAGTAATTTTGTTGATTATGTAAAGATATACTGCCGCTCTGGTAAGGGTGGTAGAGGTTCCATGCACCTTCGTCATGTGAAGTATAACCCTAATGGCGGACCAGATGGTGGCGATGGTGGTAAGGGTGGAAGTGTTTACTTGCGTGGTAACCACAATTATTGGACGCTGTTGCACCTGAAGTTTCAACGTCATATCTATGCTGAGCATGGAGGTAATGGCGGTCGTGATAAGTGTCATGGTACAGATGGTAAGGATATTTATATTGATGTTCCTTGTGGTACTGTTGCCTATGATGCCGAAACTGGCAAGTATGTTTGCGATGTTATGCATGACGGACAGACGGTGTTACTGCTGAAAGGTGGACGTGGTGGATTGGGCAATTTCCAGTTCCGTACAGCTACGAATCAGGCTCCACGCTATGCACAACCAGGTGAACCAATGCAGGAGATGACTGTTATTCTTGAGTTGAAGCTGTTAGCTGATGTCGGTTTGGTGGGCTTCCCAAATGCAGGTAAGTCTACTTTGCTGTCTTCTCTCTCAAGTGCAAAGCCAAAGATAGCCAACTATCCTTTCACAACGATGGAACCATCGTTAGGTATTGTCAGCTATCGTGATAACCAAAGTTTCGTTATGGCTGATATTCCTGGTATCATCGAAGGAGCCAGTGAAGGTAAGGGACTCGGCTTGCGTTTCCTCCGTCATATCGAACGAAACTCCCTTCTGCTTTTTATGGTGCCAGGAGACACCGACGATATCAAGCGCGAATACGAGGTGTTACTAAACGAGTTGCAGCAGTTTAATCCAGAGATGCTTGACAAACATCGTGTCTTAGCAGTAACGAAAAGCGACCTTCTTGATGATGAACTCATTGAGATGCTGCGTGAAACGTTGCCAACAGACCTTCCTGTTGTCTTCATATCAGCTGTTACAGGACAGGGAATTGATGACTTAAAGGATATTCTTTGGAAAGAACTTAATGCAGAAAGTAATAAGCTGCAAAGTATTCTTTCAGAAGATACACTTGTTCATCGTGACAAGGATATGTCGCGTTTTGCTGCCGAGTTAGCGGCTGAGGACGCTGATATTGATGATGTTGAAGAGGTGGGTATAGACGAATTAGATGAGGTAGAAGACCTCGAAGATTTTGAATATACGAATGATTAAGCCTGTTCTACATTACTTTAATCTTGCCGACGAGGTAGTCAGCTTTAGCACTACCCGTCATGGTGGAGTTAGCAAGGGAAAGCTTGCTACACTCAACATCAACCCTCATCGGGGTGATAAACCATCTGCTGTAGCCGAGAATTTACAGGCTGTAGCAGCAGAGATTGGTGTTCAGGCGGATAAGGTTATCCGTCTACATCAGATACATGAGACACATTGTCTGACCGTGACGGATGCTTTTTTAAATCTTTCAGCTGCGGAACAGTACGAGATGGAAGAAGGGAAAGATGCTGTCGTTACCGATTGTCGTAACGTCTGCATCGGTGTTCATACTGCTGATTGTGTTCCTGTTCTTTTTTATGATCCTGTTCATCATGCCATTGGTGCAGCCCATGCTGGTTGGCGTGGTACGGTGCAACGTATCGCACAGCACACACTTCGCAAGATGACAGAACTATATGGTACTGACCCAAAAGAACTCAAGGCGGTTGTTGGTCCTTGTATTTCGCTGAAGAACTTTGAGGTAGGTCAGGAGGTTTATGATGCTTTTTCGGCTGCAGGTTTTCCTATGGAGCGCATTGCACGTATGTATGAGAAATGGCATATTGACCTTCCGCTCTGCAATCAACTTCAATTAGAAGAACTTGGTGTGCCAATAGCTAATATTCTTCAGTCTGGTATTTGCACCTATGATAATGCTTCCGACTTCTTCTCAGCACGTATTCTTAAAGAAGGATTCGGCACTATCTATACAGGTATTGTTCTGAAATAAATCTCCATTTTCTGGTCTTTACGGAATTATTTTCACGTAAATAAATATTTCTTGTCGTGAAAAATAAATATTTCCTTTCATGAAGATAAATCTTTTTTTCATGAATATAATTCGCACAAGTCTTTCTTTACAATGATTTTATACCTTTCTATTTGGAAAGGTAATAAGATGAAGAAAAAGAGATTGAAAAGCATGTTTTTATCAATAATTTAGTATCTTTGCTGTCTTCGAAGGTGTTTATTCCGTGCAAAAGATATTTATTGTATAGTATGAAGAAAAATCCTGTTTTTTTCCTTTCAATATGTATGCTGTTGGTGGCTTGTACAGACAAGCGACAGGAGCAGATAGCGAAGGTTCTCTTTTCTGTTGAATAGAACTGGAACATACCATGAAATGCAAAAATACTAATGGTAGACAGTATTATCTGAATGTAGATAGTCTGTTGGATTGTATTGATACGACTTATATTAAAAACATGCAAAGGACCAAGAGCTTTTCCTGTGGTGCAGTCTTTATTAGATTCATTATGTACTACGAAAGAACTTTGCGAACTTACTAACAGGAGTTATTCTGTGGGTGTTCGACTTGCAGCTACAGATGCTTTGATACGTCGAAAGTATGCACACTTAGAGGAAATATTACTCTCGAATTATACTGATACGACGAAGATTTATGTGCGTTCAGATGATGTAATAGAAGAGGAGTATGCTGGTAGTGTGTTCTTACGTAATGTTCAGTCATGCAGAGAAAAGACGGTTATTAGTAAGGAAGATTCATTGCGTAATGACTCTTTAGCACTCTATACACCCGGATTGTCCAAATATCAATATACAAAGAAACTTTTATTGAGACTTCCACCGAAGGAAAGCTATTACGCAAGGATAAAGGAAATCGTTCTTAAAGAACGAACCTATCAGGCATTGAAAGCTTTAGCTTCCTATCGTAGAGAGGAGGATAAATCTATCTTATTGGATGCTTTATCACATTATGATAATGGGAATGAAGATGTTGATAGGGAAGATGATGAAACCAATAATGCCTTGTTAGCAGTTACGGTTTGGGCTTGTCAAGATTTTGTTCCTTTGCTTATGCGCATCCGAGACTATGAAATAAAGCAACATGATAGTAGCATGCTACCTCGTAGCAAATACTTATTTGAGGCAGTAATGGCTTATAATAATCAGTGGGCATACAACTTTATTGACGCAACGCTTGCCTTGTCTTCAAAAAAGAAAGACCGTGAATATAGCTCTGATATAACGATGGCAACAATCTTTCATTCGGCTATGTTGTCTCATTATAATCCTCGTTTTTCCAGCTTATTAAGGAAGTATCCTGGTGAAGACTTTGGTGATGGCTATGAGTAAATAGCCGTATCATCAAAAACAAACGCCCTCGTTTCTCCAAATTCCTTCGATAGGGGCGGACAAATGAGGGCGTTCGTTGCTTTATTTACTTGTGTCGGTTGGCACGTTGCTGACGGTATTTAGCCTTCTGCTTTGCACTGCCAGAGCCGTGTGCACCTGTAATATACTTCTTTTTCTTGGCTTTGGTTTTCACCTTGCCATCATCGGTTTTGGGTTTCGAGGCACCCCGAAAGACCATTCCGGGTTTCAATAATATCGTCAATATCACTCATATACAATCTTTTTAATGATGGAATAAACGAACGCCAGTAAATGCCATTGCGATGTTGTATTTGTCACAAGTGTCAATAACATGGTCGTCACGAATACTTCCACCAGCCTGTGCTATATATTCTACACCACTCTTATGCGCACGCTCAATGTTGTCGCCAAATGGGAAGAATGCATCAGAACCGAGTGCAACACCTGTGTTCTTAGCAATCCAGTCCTTACGTTCCTCACGTGTCAGAGGCTCTGGGCATTCTGTGAAGAACTGCTGCCATACACCATCCTGCAGTACATCTTCATACTCATCAGAGATGTAGATATTGATTGTGTTATCTCGATCGGCACGGCGAATACCCTTCTTAAATGGAAGATTCATAACCTTTGGACACTGGCGCAACCACCATTCGTCAGCCTTACTACCAGCTAAGCGAGTGCAGTGGATACGACTCTGCTGTCCAGCACCAATACCGATAGCCTGTCCGTCCTTCACATAGCAAACAGAGTTACTCTGTGTATACTTCAACGTAATCAACGAAATGATGAGATCACGCTTAGCATCCTCAGTGAATGTCTTGTTCTTTGTAGGGATGTTCTCGAAGAGTGCGGGATCATCAAGCTTCACTTCGTTGCGGCCCTGTTCAAATGTAATACCGAAAACTTGCTTCTTCTCGATAGGAGCAGGCACATAGTTAGGGTCAATCTTAATGACATTGTATGCACCCTTACGCTTATCCTTCAGAATTTCTAAAGCCTCTGGAGTATAGTCAGGTGCGATAACACCATCGCTAACTTCACGCTTAATCAGCAACGCTGTCTCCTTATCGCAGGTGTCACTGAGCGCACAGAAGTCGCCATAAGAACACATACGGTCGGCTCCACGAGCACGTGCATATGCGCTGGCAAGCGGTGTAAGCTCGAAGTCAACATCATCGACGAAGTAAATCTTCTTGAGAGTATCACTCAAAGGGAGACCTACGGCAGCACCAGCTGGGCTGACATGCTTGAACGATGCAGCTGCAGGTAGACCAGTAGCGGCCTTCAACTCTTTAACGAGTTGCCAGCTGTTGAGCGCATCAAGAAAGTTAATGTAGCCGGGACGACCACTGAGAACTGTGATTGGGAGTTCGCCTTCCTCCATATAGATACGTGAAGGCTTTTGGTTCGGATTGCATCCGTACTTAAGAGCTAATTCTTTCATATAACTTATGTGGTATATGTAAATTGGTAGTGCAAAGATAAGGAAAAATAATGGAATACGCTGTTATGCTTGTCGATTTTAAGTAAATTAGGCATGTTGGTTTGTTTCTTTTGAAGAAAATCAGTACTTTTACACTCGAAAAGAAAACAATCTTTGGAGCGGGAGGGCTATCCAGCGCAGGTTGAATACCCTCTGTCTCCTCTAATCCCTTTAAATTACTTAAAGATATGCAAGCATTACACACAGACAAGGCACCTGCTGCAGTAGGTCCTTACAGTCAGGCTATTGAAGCCAATGGTTTTATTTTCGCATCTGGTTCACTTCCTATTGACCCAGCTACCAATGCTTTGTTGAGGGTGGTGTGAAGGAACAAACTCGCCAGTCGCTCACTAACGTATGCAACGTGTTGGCTTCTGCAGGTGTAGACCTGTCTCATGTTGTTAAGACAACAGTATTCCTTTCTGATATGGAGAACTTCGCTGCGATGAATGAAGTTTATGCCGAGTTCTTCAAGGAGCCTTATCCAGCACGTTCTGCATTCGCTGTTAAGGCTTTGCCAAAGGGTGCGCTTGTTGAGATTGAGTGCATTGCTGTGAAATAAATTGGTTTGATTTGCCTAATAGCATACGCTTTCCAATACGCTATTAGGTTGAAATGACGAAATATAAGCGTCCTTTTGTAATGGGTAGTATTCTATTTCTATCCTTATAAAAGGACGCTTGTTATTTTTGTTTTGTATTCAAACAAGCGTAGTTTCATTGCTTTTCTGTTGTTGTGTGGATGGTCCGCACGTGTGGTGTTGATGCTTCGCACATAGGGTGCTAACGCCCCGCACATGATGTGCGAAGCACTAAATGTTGTGTGATAAGCTGGTTTATAAGAGGATAGAAAGTGGTAAAATGAGATGCTATATACGCTGAAATAATGTTTCTTTGATGATGGTTTTGCTTATCCAAAGCTGCTACTTTCTTTTTCTATTTCAAAGCGTTTTTATATAGCATAGTACGTAATTTATATTTACACTCTTTGTTTACAAGTTTAATTAACATATTTAACTTTAAGAAAAGTCGTTGAATATTACTTAATTACTTATTCTTTTATTACTTTTGTATCACGTTAGTATATATAGTGAAGAATGAGAAATGAAAAAAGAAGCTTAGAACCATTATTGAGGAGCTTGGTCAAAAGGCAAATATCCGCAGAGAACTGGCTTCTGACTTGGAAAGATTGTCCAGTAGGTTAGCACTTTATCACATTCACTTGGAATCGGCTTCATTGAAGAAAAATTATTGGCTATTTCAAGGGGAAAGGAAAAAAACCTTCTAAAAAGACTTTAGACAGGCTGGCTCTCTTTGCTGGTTTCCAGAATTGGAAAGACTTAAATGCGGCTTTGCATGGTGAAAAATGATGCAAAGTTGAATTACGAAGATTAATTGCTCTGTGAGAGATTGAGTAGAGGGAATTTCTCTGAAAGGTTATCTCTGAAGGATTGTAGGGACATATGATGTGTTTATCTGTTAGCGATACCTATCACAAGATAAAGCAAAAGCATGGGTCCCTACATTATTTATATGTGTTTTTTTACGGTGAGAAGTTTTTTTATCTTTACAGTCAAAAAAACTGATAAGAGAAGCATTTTAGATGACATAATATAATAACTCTTTCTCTCCTTCTTTCGTTAGCTTTTATCAATAATGAATGTCTAATAATCCTTATTAATAGGTAAATAAAAAAGCCCGAAACCAATAGTTTCGGACTTTTATTTTCTTGGATTTCCAAGGGCTTACTTCTCTGCAACAACAGTTCTCTTCTCCTTGATGCGTGCAGCCTTACCTGTGAGTTCACGGAGGTAGTAGAGTTTCGCACGACGAACCTTACCGCGCTTGTTCACCTCGATAGAATCGATGTTTGGTGACTCGATTGGGAAGATACGCTCAACACCAATGGTGCCTGACATCTTACGAACTGTGAAACGCTTCTTCTCACCATGACCAGAAATCTTGATAACTACGCCACGGTAGAGCTGAATACGATGCTTGTTACCCTCGACGATTTTGTAAGCGACAGTGATAGTGTCACCAGCCTTGAACTCTGGGAACTGCTTGCCGGTTGCAAATGCTTCTTCAGCAACTTTAATTAAATCCATTTTTCTATTAATTAAATATTGTTTGTCGTTCCAACGTAACGTAATCCATGACTCTTCCACGATCAGCGGTTACGCCGAAAAGCGGTGCAAAGTTACTACTTTTCAATGAAATAACAAAGTAATTGTTAGCTTTTTAATGCTTATTTGTTGCAAGCACCTTGGCTATTTCTTTCTTAGCCTTTGCCATTTGCTTTTGGAAAGCATCAGATGATTGTACGGCAGCAAAGCCTACACTTGCGCAAAGACGGCCTGCATCAACATCGCTCTGATAGTGATAACCACAGATCACTCGGCTCTGACCATACTCATAAGCATGCTTCATAATCTCGTTGCCACGTGATGGATTCAGCGCTGTCAAAGTCAATCCGAATATCCAACCGCGACAGGTATGACCTGAAGGATAAGAGCCGTTGTTAATCAACTCTGCCTCAAACTGTGGTTGAAGTGTATGCTCATGGAACTGTGCAAACGGACGTTTACGCATATATTTCGCTTTAGCACGGTCAACAGCGTGGTTGCCATCAATACCTATCATGCACATGAGTTTGTAGGTCTCTGGTGTCTTTTCTGGTGTGATAAGCAAACCAAAAGATGGAGCAAAGCCTACGAGAACAGAATCAACATCGAAGTTGGCGTCGAACTTAGCCTGTGCAGCACGTTCTTTGTTCTCTCTCATCTTTCGACCCCACCAATACTGACGGAAGTCATAATCAAATTGATAAGATGCTGTGTCAGGTGGAGCTGGGAGGTAGATACCTGCATCTGGCATAGCTGCTTCTGGTATGAACGACTGTTTTTTGTAATCCTGCGCATTGACAGTCATGCCTACAAAGAGCATAACTATGCTAACGAACAAACTCTTTTTCATAATAATAAATGTTTTGTTGAATTAATTGATATGTATTGCAAAAGTAAGTAATTATGTGTTTCTGTCAAAGGTTTAATGACTTTTTAATAGTTGCATTCTGCGTTAGTGGTCTTTTAGTAGGGTTGCAACTATTGGCATCCTGATGTATAAATGCCTGACAGTGTGCCCTCTCATGTAGTAATGAAGGGTTATCTATACGTTGGTAGTAAATAGGGTGTGAAGAGATAAATAAGGTTTTTGAGAAGTAAGAGAATGGTTCTTCCGTTAAATGTGTGGACACTTTTCGTATTGCGTAAACGGATGAATCGAAGTTACTCATTAAACAAAAGCATAGCTAAAACAGTCATCTATCTGTTCTATTATCATCCTCTGACATTGAAAACCATTTCATTTAAGACTTTGAAAATCTGTAGACAAGAGTTTTGAAAAAAATCATTACATAATTTCGGGTAAAACATCTATAAAAGGGACGGCAAAAACATATGAGAAAGCAGGTTTGCAATCAACAGAGAATCAGTTAGTTATCAAAGTAGTAGAATAAAAGGTGCTTAATTGGACTTCAAAAGGGCGTTAGTAAGGGTCTTAAAGGGCACCTTTTGCAAGTCAATTAGGCGTCTTTAAGAAGCCAAAAGAGCATGTATTGGGTTTGAACTGCACGAAAATAATTTACAGACTTCAATTAATAAGGGAATAAGTTGTTTGTAGAAGATGAGATAGACATCGCACCTAATTACATTTGTCATGTAGTTTATCCCCATTTGTAAAACCATCTAATAGGGGGTAATTATACTGGTGTTGGGTGATGGTTGTTGAGTGTTGAGTCTTTATAAAACAATCTTATTGGATGAAAGCATACCATCTATGTGGATTAATCTCATTCTACTAATAATCTACACTTTTAACGGAAGAACTAAAAGAAAAGCAGGGAAGCGGTAGAATACTTGTTGTATTCCGTCTTCCCTGCTTATAGTTTATGATATACTTTAGGCTGCTTCTGTATTTAGAAGGGTATCTTATATAATTATAAGAGGTAAATTTTACCTAACTTTACCTTGTTATATAATGTCCTTTTAGTACCTGAGAATAAGTATATCGAGTGTTTGAACATTAATACTTGAACACTGCAGTGAGTGTTATCTTGCGTCCATCAGCATGTGCATACTCTGCATTACGTGCCATCATCATAGATGCTGGTGTGTAATAAGTGTAGTTCAATAAGTTGGATACAGCCAAACTTAAGTCGCAAACCTTCATCTTTACGCCTGCAGTAAGGTTTAGTAAGTTGATACGATTTACGATACCTTCACCCTCGTTATATACTCCTGAAGCATTAGGAGTAAATCTATTACGCTTACCGGTGTGCATGTATTGCAGTTGGAGATAGGTGTTCTTGACAGGAGCATAGTTGACATACATTGCCAACTTAGCGGCTGGGATGGAAATGTTTGACATGTATGTGTCCCAATCACCAGTAGCTGATTTGAGCTTACCTTCGAACCATGAGAAGTTAGCACCAGCCTTTAAGTTACGGAGAATTTGTGCATCTGCACTCAATTCAACGCCATACACCTTCTGTGGAGTACGGTTTACTACCCAGAAACCATTCTCTATCTTGAGGTCACTTCCAAGCTTAGAATAGGTGTAGAAAACAGATCCATTCAACTGCAGCCAATGATTAATATCAGAGTAAACGCCCACCTCGTAGTTGTTTGTCTTTACTGGTTCTGTTGATATCTTAGAGAGTACATCAGCCTTGGCAGCACGTAATGTACGTCCTAAATCAAAGATAGAAAAACCTTGAGAGTAGGCTACGAAGGGTTGAAATGCGCGATATCTGTTATAGGAAAGACCAACGTTAAAAGACATATTATTATACTTTAGCTTTCCACCCTTGACCTGAACCTGTGGGTCGGAGAGCTTATTGCGCAATACATCATAGTCTGGTACGTTCACATTAATGAAGTCGTAACGTCCTCCAAGTTTGACGTTAAGGTGCTGCCAAAGTGTGGTCTTCACTTGAATAAAGGGTGCATGATTGTTACTTGTTAACCATGGTACCCAATATCTACCATCTACCAATGGTTGAGATGTCTTGTTGTAGAGATAGTCATAACCGTATGCTAAATGTGCAAAAGCATTCTCTGAGAATATAAGTCGAGTGTTAAACTGGGTGCGGAAACCAAACTTACGGTCTTTAACAGCCGACTGTCCGCTTGTTTCTTCCCATCTTGGCTGTGCTGGGTTAGCCTTACGGAAGTCAAAGATAGTATATATTCCCGAACCATAAACAGATGCTTCTAAGTCGGTATGTTTGAATATATCCTTTGATGTAAACTTGAGGTAAGCATTGTGATTGTATCTTGTTCCCTCGTCAACAGCCTGTGGGTCCTTGCTGCCAATGATACCAATAGAAGGACTTTGGAGGTATTTTCCACCGAAAGGAATCAATTTCGTGTCTTGCAAACTACGATAGTAATTATACATCAATTCGATTCTATTCTTTGGAGATAGGCTGTAACCGAGATTAACAAGTACGTTTGTTGTATAGGTATCACCGAGTCCGTAGCGTGGAGAGATAAACTTTCCATCACCATCAATAGCACTACCTGTACGTCCGAAAAGCCCCATTTACGAGATAATCAAACTGTCCCAACCGACCATAAACTTGCTGGTTGATGCGATAACCTTGCCCTTTCCCGTGACGGAAGAAATTGTAAGTTGAACCCGAGAGAGTCGTCTCTCCAGCTACAGATCTGTTGGTGGTATTCTTCTTAGTTATGATGTTTATCAATCCTCCGATAGCACCATTACCATAGAGAGCGGTAGATCCTTTTACCACTTCTATATGGTCGATAGCAGCGATATCGATGGTTCGGATATCACGGTCTGTTGAACGTAAAGGAGTTGACTGAGGTATACCATCAATCAAGATGAGTGCACTTCTTCCACGAAGTGATTGTGCGCGCGAGCTTGTGGTATTACTTGATAGAGCCATACCAGGCGTGAGCATGCCCAAGAGATGGGTGATATCGGGAGCCGATTTGCTCATTTCTGCTATTTGCTTTTGGTCAATAATCGTAACTGTAGCAGCCGCATTCTGCTTTATTTCAGGCATACGTGTGGTACTGATTGTTACTTCTTCGAGATGTAATGTGGAGTCTTTAATCTCTTCTGATTGTGCATTACAAGGGATATTTGTAATTGCAAGCATTGCGAGAGATAGATAAATTGTTTCTTTCTTCATATAATACAATCCTATGAGTGTTAATAAACATCTGCAAAAAAGTATTAATATTCTTTATGATATGCAATACCTAAAAATGAGGTATATGTAGTTCTATGCACTTTGTTTTTGAACGTGTTTTTCACTTTGGCAGTATATCTTTAATAATGCGACAAGCATTTGATTCGTTTTTTTTTCTTACTTTTGCATTATCTTTTTGAACGTTGTCGGCTTGTGATGTAACCAATACATAACAGGATGAGCGACGTTTCGAAGTTAATCAAAAGTAGGGCTATTTCCTACTCTGATAAATAGTTATGAGAACTATAAAAGTCATTATATATGTATAAAAAAACGGTTTATCTGTCTGGATTAACAGCATTACTGGCGTTGACGGGCTGTGCTTCTCATTATGAGTTAGCAGGCATTCAGCGTACACGTGTGCTGGTTGATAATCGATATGATGCTACTCCTGATGCAGGGGCAGCAAAGTTTATGGAACCATTTAAGCACAAGGTTGACTCGGTGATGGGACCTGTTGTGGGAGAGGTTGACCACGATATGGTGGCACACCGCCCAGAGAGCGATCTTTCTAATCTGTTGGCAGACATCATGGTGTGGGCTGCACGTGATTATAATGAGAAGGTTGACTTTGGTGTTTACAATATGGGTGGTATCCGTGCAGCCCTTTCTAAGGGTAAGATTACCTTTGGTGACGTGTTGGATATCGCACCTTTCGAGAATAAAATTTGCTTCGTAACACTTTCTGGTGAGAAACTTTTAGAGCTGTTCTCACAGATGGCTCATACCGGTGGTGAGGCTGTTAGCCATGGAGTAGAACTTGTTTTCACACGCGACCATAAGCTTAAATCTGCTCGTTTGCATGGTAAGGAGATTGATCCAAAAGCAAGTTATCGTATTGCTACGCTCGATTACTTAGCACAGGGAAATGATAAGATGGAGGCGTTTAAGTCTGCAACAAGTGTTGTTTCACCACAAGAAAGCAGTAACAACACACGTTTTATTATTATGAACTATTTCAAGGAGCAGACAGCTCAAGGTAAGGTGGTTAATGCTCACACAGAAGGACGTATCCGTGTGGAATAAATATTTAAGGAGTTAGGAAAATGAAAAGAAATATATTATTGATAATGTTCTGTTTCATGGCTGTTGTAGGTTTTGGACAGGACAAGAAACTGACAATCCTCCATACAAACGATACACATAGTCAGATTTATCCGCTAAGTCCTAATCTTGCTGATACGATGAAGGCTGATCGTGGTGGTTTTGTGCGTCGTATTGCAATGCTTAAAGAGGAGCGTGCAAAGAACCCTGACTTGCTACTTTTTGATAGTGGCGACTTCTCGCAAGGCTCACCTTATTACACAATGTTCAAGGGTGATGTTGAAGTGGGACTGATGAATCAGATGCACTATGACGCTGCTACGATTGGTAATCATGAATTTGACTTTGGTTTGGATAATATGGTGCGCCTCTTTAAGAAGGCAAACTTCCCAATCGTTTGTGCAAACTATGATTTTAAAGGAACTGAATTAGCAAAGTTGGTTAAGCCATACATCATTTTGAAGCGTAACGGACTGAAGATTGGTGTCTTTGGTCTTGCTCCAAAATTGGATGGTTTGGTAGTGAAAGCTAACTATGGTCCAATTGTTTATAACGACCCTGTCGCTTGTGCACAGAAGGTTATCAACGAATTAAAGGCAAAGAAGTGCGACCTTATTATCTGTATCTCTCACCTTGGTTGGAATATAGAAGGTGTCAGTGATGAGGAGGTTATCGCAGGAACTCGTGGTCTTGACCTTGTATTAGGCGGTCACTCACATACCTATCTTACAAAGTTAGAGTACGTGAAAGACCTTGACGGCAAGATGGTTGGCGAAGATCAGAATGGTAAGCATGCTATTTACGTAGGTAAGTTGGTGCTTGATATGAAGAAGAAAAAAAGTAGGTCTTTCAATCGATAAGACCTATATATAAATAATGTGGGCTGTATCAGTATGATTGTCAGTAGCAATCTTATTGATGCAGCCCACGATCTTTATACTTTCTAAAAACGTTATTGAAAGTTTATCATTAAGCGAATACATTGCTAAAACTGTCCACTGTCTATTCTATTATCATCTTTCGACACAGAAAACCCCTTCTTTTAATATGTTGAAAATTACGCAAATAAGGATTTTGAAAAAAATCATTACATAAATTCAAATAAAACTTCCATAAATAAGGGAGAAAAATACGTATTAAGAACAAGTTTGCAACCAACAGAAAATCAATTAGTTATAAAAATGGTATAAGAAAAAGGTGCTTAATTAGACTTTCAAAAGGGCGTTAGTAAGACTTCAAAAGGGCACCTTTTGCAAGTCAATTAGGCGTCTTTTAGAAGCCAAAAAGAGCATATATTAGATTTGAGTTGTGTGAAAATAGTTTACAAATAGTGTTTAATAAGGGGACAAGTTGTTTGTTGAAGCAGCTATCGTATCTATTTGTTTTTTGTTTTATGCATGGTATTAATTTGATGTAATCAATCTCGTTTATTTACAAGAACCAATCCCAATAGTAGCAGTTACGATTATTCAGCTACTATTGGACATTGATTACGATGTAAAAAGCTATAGTCTAATAGCGTTCTCGTATTATGAAAGGTGTTTGTGTGCACCTTTATCTTATGTAAATCTCACCAGACTTCTTGTCACTCTTTGCTTTCTTCATATTTTCCTGATACTTTTGAATGATAGGCTTCAGATACTTTTTTGATTTTGTTGTAATCAGCATCACGCCGCCAGTACGTGGATAAAATAGCTTGTTGAAGTCACCGTTTTTGATAACATTCACACTAATGATGTCTTTTTGGTCAAGGTTATCGATGTTCTGTACCTCAACTCCATCTACAAGAAACACTGGTATGTTCAGACTATCTTGCTTCTCTTTAGTTTGTGCACTTATGTTCAAACTTGCTATGAGTGCAACGATTAGGATAATAGACTTTCTCATAATTCCTTTAGTTTATGAACTTTAGATTCTTATTTAGTAAATGAATAATTTTATAAATCTAATCTATGCAATTTTTGAAGTTCAACTCCAAAATTACATAAAAAAAGCATGTGTACAAGCGAAAAAGTGTGTTTTAATAAAAATCTATGCAATTTTGGAGTTCAACTTCAAAATTGCATAGATTCTATTTGCTTTTGATAAGTCTTTCTTCGTTATTAATCTTTTTATGCCATATCTATTTGCTTGACAAATAAAGGGATCTACTCGAAGTAGAAAGTAAGTGCTATCATCTTTAGCTCGTGTTTTCGTTAACAGAGTTGGTGTACATGAGCATATTCTTGTCTTGGAGATTCTTTGCATGACTCTTGTCAAGACTGTTCATAAGACTATACATGAACTTTAACTCTGGACGTAGTTTGAAAATAGGGAGATAGAAATCACATCGAGTCCCTACTTCTACGAAGACATCGCTACGTTTGAGCTTGATATAATCATTGTCTTTACCTGAGAGGTTGAGCATAGGATTCAGTCCTAACATCACGTAAGGGCGATGATTATTAAAGCGAGGAGCAGCTGCAATGAGGTCGAAAGCGCAAGAAATGTATGCCGTTTTGAGTTCTTGCACCTGCTCTGTAGGCTCTCCTTGTGCGTTAAGGTCTGTGATATTACGGAAAGTCAGATGTCGAGTGCCAAAGTACATGGCAGGAGCCATACGCAGCTGAAAAGGTAGAGTTGAGTCGCAACTCACCCAATACACCCACTGTAAATCCTGCATCCCAACGGTCTTGATCGGCTGAAACAATCTTCTGAACTACTCCGTTGCCATCATCAAGGTCGACCATCTGTGGTCCAACATTGTTAAGTTCAAGGTCTTGCAGATGTGTACCAACGAGCACTCCGAAATGAAAATCACGCAGATCCGTATAAGGGCGGTTCTGCACTCTTCGTTCCTGTGCGTGGATTGTAAGCACAGAAGCCAATAGGATGAGGGCTACTAATATTCTTTTCATAATTAATCTTCAAACGTATTTCTACTGGTTTTATTGTCTATATTAATAAAGTTCTCGTCCAACTTTTCTGCCTTCTCATCCTTTTTAGGTAGGGGAGTGGAAAGGATGTGTTTGGCTAAATAGAGGTTAATCTGTTGTTTATAATTGTTTTCAAAAAGATATGTAATAGTCTGTTTGTTAGTAAGTTAGGATGAAAAAAATGATTTCGTGTTTTTTTATTTTTTTATGCCGTCTAAATATTTGTAATTTTTTTATCAATATGTTTAGGGTATTCCAGAAATTATTTCTACCTTTGCATCATCAAATTTAGGTATTGAGCCTATTTGTAATACAAGAACATTATTAACATTATAAATTATTTATATTATGGCTTACGTAATTGGTAATGATTGTATCGCTTGTGGTACATGTATCGACGAATGTCCAGTAGAGGCTATCTCTGAGGGTGATATCTATAAAATTGATGCAGACGCTTGTACTGAGTGTGGTACTTGTGCATCAGTTTGTCCAAGTGAGGCTATCAGCCTTCCATAAGGTTTTATAACCTGTTACTGATTAAATTCACAAGGCGAGTCGAAAGGCTCGCCTTGTAAAGTTTCTATGATGGTTTGTAATGGGAATTATTGGTAGGGAGCTATTGCGAACGCTATGAATAGTTGCTACTTCCTGATAAGTTTTTCGTAGAACAGTAGATATTTAGTGTGGATACACATTTAGTTTGTGGAGCTGCTTGGGCAATTGTTGAAATTCATTTTGCTGTCACTGCTGTCATTTGTTGTATGTGCTTAACTTGTTAGTTTACAGAGGGATAAACGAAGTGTTAAAAGTGACAGGAAAGATGAAATAAAAATATTCTTGTAAGATATGTGTATGTACGATGAAGTTAAGAATAGCTTTATAATAAAATCTTTTCCTGTCTGCTTAAACTCATGTTGAGGCGTGCATTGGGTTGTATAGAAAACAAAAAAAGGTTGGTAATCATAATGATTATCAACCTTTTTGTAGCAGGGACGAGGGCTACGATCCCCGGACCTCCGGATTATGAATCCGACGCTCTAACCAACTGAGCTATCCCGCCGTCCATTTAACTTTCGTTCTTGAAAGCGGGTGCAAAGGTATGAAGAAAAAATATCATACTCGCAAATATTAAGTCGTTTTTTTAACGGATATTCGATAAAAAGTTTTATATTTGCACCTGATAATAGGAATAAACGACTATATAACATGTTGTTATTTTTGTGTGATAACTGCATTTCTTGGCTTGTAATATTACTGACGGATTTATCTGTTAGTTTGTTTGAAAAGGCAATAAAATGGGGCTTTATTCGTTAAAGATATGTCCTTCTGTATGGCGCATGAAAAAGAGAATTGTAGTTCTAACATGATGTAGACTATGTTGTTTCTAATGACTATTTGTACAACTGCTAAAAAAACTGACTTGTATGAAGAATGTCTTTTAATAGAATATTTTTGAAGCGTTGATAGCAGAAAAAAGAGTTGTAAAAAGAATAATATTAAAACGTAATAATTGAAGATGAGTAAGAAAATCGAACTGGAATACGAATTGAAAACACGTTCGGGCAGTGCTGTGTGGGCACTGATTAGCACACCAATTGGTTTGATGAAATGGTTGGCAGATGAAGTAACGATTAATGAAGATGTGGCAACCTTTATTTGGGGTGACCCGCTACGTGAACACGATACACATACAGCAACAGTTGTCGAAATGGTAAAAAACAATTATATACGTTTTCATTGGGACTCGTCTGATAGTGATTCTTATTGGGAAATGAAGATGTTTCATAGCGAGATTGCTGGCAACTATCATCTGTTGGTTACTGACTTCGCTGATGATGATGATGTGGAAGGGTTGGAACAACTTTGGAATCAGAATATAGACCGCCTACATCGTATAACAGGAATGTAATCTTTTATAAATATATTGTAATCGGAATAGGGTATATGACACGACGTTGAAGTAGCCGTCCATATACTCTATTCTGTTGTTTAGAGGGGTTGTAAGAGTGGAATGATGTTCTTTGTTTACTCAGTATATTGTACAGATAGAGAAAGAAAGAGCCTTTCCAGTGTTACTTCTTTTGAAGTTGTAGCGCTTTATGGAGAAGATGTATAAACAAAAGAGTAAAGGGTAGAGGAGGGTAGATGTTATAAAAGGAAAGACACTGGTAAAAGAATAAAAAAATACTAAAAAAAGACCATTACTCTGATATTTTTTTATGTAATTTTTGCAAAAAGGTAAGTCGTATTTTACAGATAAAAAGCAAGATTTCTTTGCTTTTTATTCGTAATAGCTTCGCACATAAAAATAAGGGAGGATAAGAACCTCGTTATTATATCATGTTTCAAATCAAGAGTTAGATATATTCATTGCCAAGCAGTTTGGTATGCTTTTCATGGGAACATTCTTCATCAGCTTGTTTGTGTTGATGATGCAGTTCTTGTGGAGATATGTTGATGACTTGATTGGAAAAGGATTGTCAATGGACGTTCTTGGACAATTCTTTTGGTATATGAGTTTGATGATGGTGCCACAGGCACTTCCTTTGGCAATTCTTCTTTCATCGCTTATTTCTTATGGTAACCTTGGCGAAAGTTCAGAGTTGACAGCAATAAAAGCCGCTGGTATCTCTTTGATTCAGTCGTTTAGAGGACTGATTGTTGTTAGTATTTTTATTGCTTTTGGCTCTTTTTACTTCCAAAATAACGTAGGACCAATAGCACATAAACATATAGCCCAACTGCTTATCTCTATGAAGCAGAAGAGTCCTGAGTTGGAAATCCCAGAAGGAATCTTCTATGATGGTATTCCACAAACCAATCTCTACGTAGAGAAGAAAGACTTGAAGACTGGTCACCTATATAATATTATGGTGTACCGAATGACGGATAGCTACGAAGATCAGGCTATTATCCTTGCAGACTCAGGTATGTTGCAGTCTACAGCAGATAAGAAACATCTTGTTCTTAACCTATGGAGTGGCGAGTGGTTTGAGAATATGCGCTCACAGGAAATGGGAAATAGTGCCAGTGTACCTTACCGTCGAGAGACATTTGCACACAAGCATATAGTTCTTGATTTCGATGGTGACTTCAATCTTACGGACATGGCTGGTATCTCTAACGATGCCCGTACGAAGAGTATTCAGAAGATACAGCACGACAAAGACTCCTTAGTGCATGTTTATGATAGTGTGGGTAATGCTTTTTATAAGGATGCGCAGACTGTTTATTATCGAGAACCTAATCTTAAAGCTTCAGATAAGAAACAGGCAATTAAACTGTCGGGAGAAAAGGCTTTTAACGTAGACTCGGTATTTAAAAAGCTTCCTGCAGACCAGCGTCGTTATGTTATTGACCAAGCGTTGTCTACCGTTCAGCAAGAAGTTAGCGACCTTGACTTTAAGAGTATGATAACCAGCGATGGTGATAGGCTAATCCGTTTACATGATATTGAGACGATTAACAAGTTCACCTTGTCGTTGATATGTATTATCTTCTTCTTTATCGGAGCTCCACTTGGTGCGATTATCCGTAAGGGAGGATTGGGTATTCCTATCATTATCAGCGTTATCGTGTTCATTATTTTTTATATCCTCGATAATACTGGTTATCGAATGTCACGTCAGGGAGACTGGGCAATATGGTTTGGTAAAGGATTGTCTATGGCTGTTCTTATCCCAATGGCTGTATTCTTCACCTACAAGGCGAACAATGATTCAACAGTGTTCAATGCGGATATGTATAAGAACATGTTGATGAAGATGTTTGGAATGCGTGTGAAACGTAGTGTGGCCAGCAAGGAGGTTATCTTAAATGACCCTGATTATAGCAAGGCAGTAGAACAACTCAATGATCTGAACGTAAGAATTACGGAGTATGCTAAGACACGCAGGTTGAAGTCTGCGCCTAATATTATAAAGGTGTTCTTCCGCTATCATACGGATCATGTCATTGAGAAGATTAATGATGAACTTGAAAATGTCATAGAAGACTTAGGCAATACGCGTAATAAAGTCATCATGGCAGAATTAAATAAATACCCAATATTAGCAGTAAAGGCACATACAAGACCATTCGATCATAAGTGGTCGAACATTCTTGCAGCAGTTATAGTGCCTGCTGGTATTTTCTTCTACTTCCGAATGTGGCGTTTCCGCTTACGTCTTTATCGCGACCTTCGTACTATTATTAGCTGTAATGATACGATTATCGCAGAGATACAACGTATAAAGGAAAAAGAAGAAGCAAGGGGCTATTGATAAAAACAATATAAATCAGTAACTATATGGAAGATTTTAAACTCGATAGCATCGAGGATGCACTGAAAGACTTTCGGGAAGGAAAGTTCGTTATCGTAGTAGATGATGAAGACCGAGAGAATGAAGGCGACCTTATTATGGCTGCAGAAATGATAACGCCAGAGAAGGTTAACTTCATGTTGAAGAATGCACGAGGTGTGCTTTGTGTTCCTATAACGATATCACGTGCGGAGGAATTGGATTTACCTCATCAGGTTTCTGATAACACATCAGTACTTGGAACTCCTTTCACCGTTACGGTTGATAAGTTGGAAGGCTGTTCAACAGGTGTGTCTACACACGACCGTGCTGAAACAATTAAGGCTTTGGCTGATCCTAATTCTACTTCCTCAGACTTTTGGCCGTCCTGGACATGTCAATCCACTTTATGCTCAGGATAATGGTGTTTTGCGTCGTTCGGGTCATACTGAAGCCGCTGTCGACCTCTGTAAGCTCGCAGGTTGTTTCCCAGCCGGTGTATTAATGGAGATTATGAACGAAGACGGTACGATGGCTCGTATGCCTGATTTGCAGAAGCGTGCAAAGGAATGGGGTATGAAGATTATCAGTATCAAGGACATTATTGCCTATCGTCTGAAGAACGAAACAAGTATTGTCGTTGGTGAGGAAGTAGAACTCCCTACACAATATGGTATGTTTCACTTGATTCCATTCCGTCAAGCAAATGGCTTGGAACACATGGCACTCATCAAGGGTACATGGAAAGAGGATGAGCCAGTACTTGTGCGTGTACACTCATCATGTGCAACAGGTGATATTCTCGGTAGTCAGCGTTGTGATTGTGGTGAACAACTTCATAAGGCAATGGAGATGATTGAGAAAGAAGGTAAGGGTGTTATCATCTATATGCAGCAGGAAGGTCGCGGCATTGGTTTGATGAATAAGATTGCAGCCTATAGTTGCAAGAGCAAGGTCTTGATACGGTTGAGGCTAACCTTCATCTTGGTTTCCGTCCAGACGAACGCGATTATGGTTGTGGAGCACAGATGTTGCGTCATCTTGGTGTTCATAAGATGCGTTTGATAACAAACAATCCAACGAAACGAGTAGGTCTTGAGGCTTATGGCTTGGAGATTGAGGAGAATGTACCTATTGAGATTACTCCAAACAAGTTTGACTATCGCTATCTGAAGACCAAACGTGATCGTATGGGACACGACTTGCATCTATAAGCGTAAGAATAATAGGAAGGCTTTAAGATAAGTCTTATCACGAATCCCACCATAGAGAAATGACTTGTTTCTCTGTGGTGGGATTCTTAATTATAGGCTTAAAAGAATGCCATTGATATCTTTTTTTATATCATTGGATATGGTTTTTATGATAGGATATATACGATAGTTGCAATTTGAAAATAGAAAAACATGGATGGTGCGAACGCTTAGCACGAGTTGTGCGGAGGCTTAGCACACATCGTGCGGACGGCATTCATTATACAAAAGAATGCATGAGAAGATTTTGTTTTTAGTCTTTTGGGAGTGTTTTTCGATAGGTATAAAGATGAAGGAATAGAATATTAGTTTGTATAGTTTTGTTTATAAAGAGTTCATTTATTATATAATTGTTTAATTTAAACTGTCAAATCGGCAGTAAAAAAATGTTATATAGATAAAATAAAGAAAAGAAAAAGTTGCGTTATCAAAATGAATTTTGCGTACTTTTTGTACTTGATATTATTTATAAAGAAAGATAAAGTTCGAAATGGCACAACTATCAGATCGTTTAAATCGATTGGCGCCTTCTGAAACATTAGCAATGTCACAGAAGAGTAGTGAAATGAAAGCGCAGGGAATTGATGTTATCAACATGAGTGTGGGTGAACCAGACTTCATGACTCCTGATCATGTTAAGGAGGCGGGCAAAAAGGCTATTGATGATAACTTCTCTAAGTATTCTCCTGTTCCTGGTTATCCTGCTTTGAGAGAGGCTATCTCAAAGAAGCTGAAAGATGAAAACAATCTTGATTATGCTGCATCAGAGATTATTGTCGGTACTGGTGGTAAGCAGGGTGTTTGCAATGCTGTTTTTGGCTTTGGTGAATCCAGGTGATGAGGTGATTATTCCTGCACCTTATTGGGTGAGCTATCCACAGATGGTTAAACTTGCTGGTGGTGTTCCTGTTGTTGTTTCTGCAGGAATTGAGCAAGACTTTAAGATTACCGCAGAGCAGTTAGAGAAGGCTATTACACCAAAGACAAAGATGATAATTCTTTGCTCTCCAAGTAATCCTACTGGTAGTGTTTATACAGCAGAGGAGTTGGAGGCTTTGTCAAAGGTTGTCTTGGCACATGAAGACGTGTTTGTTCTTTCAGATGAGATTTACGAACACATTAATTATATAGGCGGTCATTGCAGTATCGCATCTTGCCCTGGAATGAAAGAACGTACGATTCTTTGTAACGGAGTTAGTAAGGCTTATGCTATGACTGGCTGGAGAATCGGTTGGGTCGCAGCACCAGAGTGGATTGTAAAAGGTCTCAATAAGTTGCAAGGACAATATACATCAGGTACATGTAGCGTAAGTCAGATGGCTGCTGTTGCGGCATATGTTGAGGATCAAGCTTGTGTAGCTGAGTTTCGAGAGGCATTCCGTCGTCGTCGTGATCTGATTGTTAGTATGGCAAAAGAAATCCCTGGACTTGAGGTAAATGTGCCACAAGGTGCATTCTATCTCTTTCCTAAATGCTCCAGCTTCTTTGGGAAGACAGATGGTAAGCATGTGATTAACAACTCATCCGACCTCGCTATGTATATTCTTGAAGAAGGATGTGTAGCAACAGTGGGTGGTGATGCTTTTGGTGCTCCAGACTGTTTTAGAATGAGTTATGCGACAAGTGATGAAAATATAAAGGAAGCTCTTCGTCGTATTAAAGAAGTACTTTCAAAACTTAAATAGGAATCGGAAATGCAGATAGTAATAAAGATGAGATAGAAACTGTACATTTATAACTGTTAAATGTTATTAATCGTAGCTGTAGTTTTCTTTTAATTACTATCTTTGCGGAGATAAGAAGCCGTGTTGAACTCCCTTTTATAATGGCGGTAAGATACAAATGCTTATAAATCAGAAAGATATTAACAAATTAATTCATTAATAACCTAAAAATTAAAATTTTATCAAATTATGGCAACTACACAACAAAAACCAGTCCCACAGAAAAAGTCTGAGGGCTTCACAGGAGTTAGAGGTGCATTCTGGATTATCGTCGTTTGCGCTGTCGTTGCGTTCACATTGTTCTACACATGGTTCGGCAATCCGATGCATTTCCAGGATGGAGCTGCACGTGAGAACCCAGCAGACGTTTGGGGTACCATCTTTAAGGGTGGTGTAGTCGTTCCTGTTATCCACACTCTCTTGTTGACAGTGCTCGCTATGTCTATCGAGCGTTGGATGGCTTTGAAGACTGCTTTCGGTAAGGGTGCCCTTCCAAAGTTCGTTGCAAACATCAAGAGTGCTCTTAACGCTAATGACCTTGCTAAGGCTAACCAGCTCTGCGATCAGCAGAAGGGTTCTGTAGCAAACGTTGTTAAGGCTTCTTTGAACGCTTACAAGGATATGGAGACTGGTGCTAATGCTAACCTTAAGAAGGCTCAGAAGGTAGCTAAGATTCAGCAGGCTCACGAGGAGGCTACTCAGCTCGAGATGCCAACTCTGACAATGAACCTCCCTATCATTGCTACTCTCGTAACACTTGGTACTCTTACTGGTCTTCTCGGTACTGTAACCGGTATGATCAAGTCGTTCTCTGCTCTTGCTGCAGGTGGTGGTGCTGACTCTGCTGCACTTTCTGCTGGTATTTCTGAGGCGTTGATCAACACCGCTTTCGGTATTGCAACATCTTGGTGTGCAGTAGTTTCTTATGGTTACTACTCAAACAAGGTTGACAAGTTGACTTTCGCCCTCGACGAGGTTGGTTATTCTATCGCTCAGACATACGAAGTAAACCACACAGACGAGGCTTAATTTTTGCTAACCCTTTAATAATTTATCGCTATGGGTAAAGTAAAAGTTAAGAAGAATGACACTTTTATCGACATGACGCCTATGTCAGACGTTATGACCCTGTTGCTTACCTTCTTCATGCTGACATCAACGTTCGTTAAGAACGAGCCAGTGAAGGTAAATACTCCAGGTTCTGTGTCTGAAACTAAGGTGCCTGAGAATGGTGTCTTGACAATTCTTGTGAGTCCTGAAAAGGGACCTACAGGAAAGCCTACTGGCGAAGGCCAGGTTTTCTTGAGCTACGATAACACCAATGAGTTGGGACAAATCGTAGATAATATGGGCATTACATTGACTCCTGCACAGAAGAAAACTTTTGTTGCTGAGTCTACATTTGGTACTCCGCTCGATAAGTTAGCTGCTTATTTATCAAAGCCAGCTGCTGAGCGTGGTAAAGAACTCCCTAAGATGGGTATTCCTCTCGATAGTATCCAAGGACAGGAGATGACTGAGTTCCAACAGTGGGTTAACGCAGCCCGCCAGGTGAACCCTAAGGTTAGACTTGCTATCAAGTCTGATTCCGATTCTCCTTATGGTACCGTTAAGAAGGTAATGAGTGAACTCCAGGACATGGATGAGAGCCATTACTATATGATCACACAGTTGGACGCTAAAAAGGCTGCGCAGGCAGCTAATAAGTAAGGAGATCAAAGTATGGAAATGATGGATACAGGAAAAAGAAGGCGGCAAGCAGAAGAAGATGACCGTCCGCGTAGACTTTACGCCGATGGTGGATATGCTTATGTTGCTGATTACCTTCTTCATGCTTTGTACTTCACTTAGCAAGCCTTCAACTATGGAGTTGACGATGCCAAGTAATGATAAAACTCAGAAGGACACTCAGAAGAATGAGGCCAAGGAGTCACACTCTATTACGATTTACATTGCTGACGGAGATAAAAATCTTCTACGGTAATGGTAAACCAGAGTATGATAACGCTAATTGGTTGAAGCCAGCTGATTGGAGTAACACTCCAAGTGGTATTCGCTACGTTCTTCAGCATAAGCAGGTGGGTGACCCTTCAACAGGTGATCCAGTTTCTATCCCATATCAGGATATGGACATCGCTGTGAAGGAACTGAATCGTAAGAAACAGGAAAATCCCAAAGGCTTATCCAGATAGTATTTATCAGGCTGAGTTGTCTGCGATCAAAACTGGTATGATTAATGGCAAGAAGGTTTCTACTATGACTGTCATTATCAAGCCAACTGATCAAGCTTCTTATCGTCATTTGGTAGACATCCTCGATGAAATGCAGATTTCATATATTGGAACTTACGTCATTGACAAGCTGACAGACCAAGACAAGGCTCTCTTAGCCAAGAAAGGTATAAAGGCTTAATCACTGAATAGTAACAATTAAAGAAAGAAAACAATGGCAAAAAAATAGATTTATGCGATCCTAAATGGGTCGACATGGTGTTCGCCGACAAGAACAAGGAGTACGGTGCATACAAGCTTCGTAAAACTGTTTCTCAGCGTAACATCAAGGCTTTAGCTATTCTGCTTTGTGCTGCATTCCTCGGTGGTGGTTACTTAGCTTATCAGATTAAGAAGCACAACGATGAATTAGCTGCTCAAGCTGAATATGCAGCAAAGATGGAGTTAGCAGCTCTTGAGCAGGCTAAGAAAGGAACAGGCTGAGCGTAAGAAACAGCAGAAGAAGGAAGAACCTAAGAAGATTGAACCTGAAAAGGTTGTTCCTGAAACGCGTGCAACTGTTAAGTTTACAGCCCCTGTCATCAAGGATGATAAGGATGTAAAGGAAGAGATGCCACCAATGGTCAAGATGAACAAGGAGACCAAGGCAGTCGGTGTTGAGAACAAGGAAGGTACGGAAGATCGTACTGAAGTTGCTGCTCGTAGCACTGTTGCTACTCCTGAACAGATTGTACCGAAGATTGAGAAACCTGTTGTAGAGGCACCAAAGCCAGAGCCAAAAGAGGACGTTGAGAAAGGTCTTCACAGTGGCAGAGGTTATGCCTTCATTCCCTAATGTAAATGCTTGGTTGGCTTCTCATATCCAATACCCAGCAGTTGCAGCAGAGAATGGTGTGCAGGGACGTGTTATTGTCAAGTTCGTTGTAGGACGTGACGGTAGCGTTAGTCAGGCACAAATCGTTCGTGGTGTTGATCAGGCACTCGACCGTGAGGCACTTCGCGTTGTTAATAGCATGCCGAAGTGGTCTCCAGGTATGAATAATGGTCAGCCAGCAAACGTTTGGTTTACTCTCCCTATTACTTTCAAACTGCAGTAAAAGCAAATATTATATGAAAAGAACCAGATTCTACATAACAGTAGGATTGATGCTATCCCTCGGCTTCCTTCTGTCTGCTTGCGGACAGAAGAAAGCTAAGGACGGCAGAACAGATACACCGACGTCAGGGACGATTAAGTTCGCCTCTGACGAAAGTTTTAGTCCTATTATAGAGGAACTGTTACAGAATTATCAGTTCCGCTATCCAGAAACTCACTTGTTGCCAATCTATACAGATGACAACAAAGGTATGCAACTGCTCCTCGACCAGAAAGTTAATCTTTTCTTTACTTCTCATGCATTGACGAAGGGAGAAGATGCTATGTTACGAGAGAAAGGTCCTATCCCAGCGGTATTCCCGATAGGATATGATGGAATTGCTTTCATCGTGAACAATACGAATGCGGATTCATGTATTACGGTTACCGATGTTAAGAAGATTCTCAGTGGTCAGATTGCAAAATGGAATCAGCTGAACCCTAAGAATGATAAGGGTAATATTGAAGTTGTCTTTGACAACAAAGCTTCAGCTACGTTACATTATGTTGTCGACTCCATTTTAGGTGGAAAGAACATTAAGAGTGCGAACATTGTTGCTGCAAATAACAGTAAGTCAGTTATTGACTATGTTCACAAAACTCCGAATGCTATAGGTGTTATTGGGTCAAATTGGTTGAATGATCATCGTGACTCTACAAACACTACATTCAAGAAAGATATTAGAGTGGTTGGTCTTTCAAAGACTACCGTTGCACAGCCAGAGAATAGTTGGCAACCTTACCAAGCTTATCTGTTGGATGGCAGATATCCTTTCGTAAGAACTATCTACGCTGTCGTGGCTGACCCTCACAAAGCATTGCCTTGGGCATTTGCAAACTTCGTAACCAATCCAATTGGTCAGAAGATTATTTTTAAGGCTGGTCTCTTGCCTTATCGTGGTGAAATCAACATTCGTGAAGTTGAAGTTAAGACCCAGTAGTCAGTAAAGCATAGTGTGTTATTTATTGGCAGATGATAATCAGTTATGATTAATTAAATGTGGTCGTTATAACATTAGAGAAGATTTATTTTGCTTATCAACATTAGTTACTACTCTCATAGAATTAAACTAAATGCCGTGGTAGGCGTCTTAATGAATAAAGTTCACTTGAATTAAAATTTAAAGAGAAAGAATTATGAAAACAAAGAAATATTTAATAGCTGGAGCCTTGATGTTGGCAATGTCAACTCCAGCAATGGCACAGGATGTTGATTATGCAGTAGCTCTTAAGCCTATTGTAGCTGCTATCGAGGCTGCACCAAATGATCCAAAGGCAGCAAAGGATCTTATTAAGGAGTATCAGAAGAACTTTAAGAAGAGTGAAGAGGCTATTGTTGCCTTGGGAAATGTTTATCTCTTGCAGCGTAATTATGATGCAGCAACAGAGATTGCAAACAATGTCATCAATAATAAGAAATACAAGGGTAGCTTAGCTTATGTCCTCTTGGGCGATATTGCTGCTCTTAAGGATTCTATCGGTAATGCAGGTGCAGCTGCTACACAGTATCAGAATGCAATTACTGTTGATCCACAGAACGTAACAGCTTACGAACGTTATGCTAAGGTTTTCCGTCATGTAAACTCAAAGGTTGCTGTTCAGAAGCTTGAAGAACTTCGTAAGGTTAAGCCAGACTATCCAGTAGAGGCAACTGCAGCTGAAATCATGCTTGGCGATGGTAAGTATAAGGAGGCATTAGAGTGGTATGCTAAGGCTAATCCAGCTAATATGTCAGAGGACAACTTCTATAACTACGGTTTTGCTGCTTACATCACAAAAAGACTATCAGAGAGCTTTTGGATGTTGTAAAGCAGGGGCTTTGCAGAAGTTCCCTAACAGTGAGTACTTGAGCCGTATTGCTATGATGGCATCAGTTGAGTTGAAGGATTATGCTTCTGCTATCAACTATGGTAAGGTCGTGTTTGCTGGTTCTGGTAAGAAGGTAGCTAACGACTATGATGTATATGCAAAGGCACTTTGTGGTGCTCAGCAGTATGACGAGGCAATCAGCACTGTTAACAAGGCACTCGAGGTTGATAAGAACAATATTGAGCCTTTGAAGACTTTGGCTGCTATCTATGCTGCACAGGGTAATGATGACAAGGCACTCGAGGTTCAGCAGGAGTATCTTTCTAAGAGTAAGAAGGCTACTAACAATGACTGGGCAACACTTGCTAATACCTATATTGCAAAGGCAGAGGGCTTGACAGACCGTGCTGCTAAGAACGCTGTTCTTGCAAAGGCATTTGATGTTTACGAGCAGATGGTTTCTAAGTTCCCAACAATCTCTGACTGGGTATGGTTGAACCAAGCTAACGTAGCTCAGTTGATGAACGATCCTGATAAGGTGGCTGAAATCTATCAGAAGGTTGCTGCTTACGAAGAGGCTAAGCCAACGCTCGATGAGGATAGCAAGAGCTACTTGGAGAATGTTTACTATGGTCTTGGCTACTATTACTCAAAGAAGGGTAACAAGCCACTTGCAGACGAGTACTTCAATAAGGTGCTGAAGATTAATCCTAACAATGACGGCGCTAAGAAGGCTTTAGGTATGTAATTATCTGAAACAATCATTAGATATAAGGGCGATGGTCGTAATGATCATCGCCCTTTCTTTTATTCCTTTATTAAATGTTTGGACACTTACCTTATAGTTTTAACGTAATAACCTTAATGTTTCTATAAAACATAGCAGGACTATCAACTACCAATTTTTATTCTTCGACACAGAATTCCCTTTCATGTTTATACTTAGAGAGTTTGCTAATAATGGTTTGAAAAATAATGACAAAAACGTCGGATAAAATATCTATAAAATCGAAGCAAAGATACGTACAAAAAGCAAGTCTGCAACAAACAGTGAATCAGTTGGTTACAAAATTGTTTACGTAAAAGGTGCTTAATTAGACTTCAAAAGGGCGTTAGTAAGGGTCTTAAAGGGCACCTTTTGCGACTCAATTAGGCGTCTTTAAGAAGCCAAAAGGGCATATATAGGTTTAGAGTTGTGTGAAAATAGTTTACAAATATTGACTGCTATAAGAATAAGCTGTTTGTATAAGATGGAACGATATACTACTTAGATAGCTGAAGTTTCAATTTATTTTCTTGTGGATGTTCCAACTCTTAGAGGGCTTGTAACTATGAATTTATAGAAAAGAGGAAGCATATCACTTTGAGTTGTAGATAGAGCTCCGACAGTGTCATGCTTCCTTATCGTGTTACTCTATGATTCTCTATATCCAATAGAGAGGGTAGAGTGTATTAGAGTCATTCCGTGTTTATGGATTATGTCAAACTTCTCAGTATGTAAAATGGAGTAAATGTTAGTGTAATAAATCATAATCCCCTGTTCACAAAGATAAGCTAAAAATTTTCAATCATGCTTTCAAGAAAAAGCGAAAAATCATTAGTCTTTAATATATAAATTATCTTTTAATTCTTATTCGTGAGTGCTATTCTCCTTTTTTTCTCGTTAATTTTATGTATCTTTGTCATCGTTTGAAAAAGACACAATACTAAGTTTGCAGTGGTGTTTGAATAGCCTGCTTGAACCTATTTATCTCTTTTTGGTTACATGATTGATGTATCTCTCATTGGTTTTGTTGATAGTAGGTTGTGGGAAAAAAAGACACTTTGCATACAATAATGACAATAACAGAACTCAAAAAGCGTAACAAGCATTGAAAACAGAAAGAAAGATAAGCCCATGGGCATGGATACCCTCACTTTATTTTGCTGAGGGTCTGCCTTATATTGCAGTAACAGTACTGTCCCTGCAGGTCTATATGCAGATGGGCTTGTCAGATGCTGAGGTAACCTTTTTATACTTCATGGCTTTACCTCCCTTGGGTTATCAAACCTCTGTGGAGTCCATTTCTTGATTTGATTAAGACAAAAGCGTTGGTGGATTATCGTTATGCAGATGCTTGTAGGTGCAGCTTTTGCAGGTGTTGCCTTTTACGGTCAATACTTCGTTATGGCTTCAAGGAACAATCTGTTTCTTTTTGGTTGCTGGCATTTAGTAGTGCGACACATGATGTCGGAGCTGATGGATTCTATATGATGGGACTTAATCAGCATGATCAGGCTTTTTTTTTGTAGGGTATTCGTTCAACCTTCTATCGTATATCAATGGTTGTCGGTAAGGGTGGACTGATTGCGCTCGCTGGTTTTTTTACATAAGAACTTTGATATTCAGTGGGACTTGGTCGCTTGTGTTTCTACGGTCTGATGGCTCTTTTTCATGGGACTCTGCCCTTTATCATCGCTTTATTCTTCCTCGTCCGTCTGAGGATTCAGAGAGGGCACAGGTGTCTGCCAGTCATTTGCTTCGCAGTTTTGGAGAGACTTTTCTTTCCTTCTTTAAAAAGGAGCAGGCTTTGACAACAATCTGCTTCCTACTTCTCTTTCGCTTGCCAGAAGCTTTGATAATTCCTATTTCTCAACTCTTTCTGCAGGCATCGAAGGCTAAAGGAGGATTGGCACTTTCTGAGATAGAGTATGGTACGGTGAATGGCGTTGTTGGCGTGGCAGGTCTCCTGATAGGCGGTGTCATTGGAGGAATGATGATTAGTCGTGATGGTTTAAAGCGCTGGATATGGCCGATGACGGCAGCTATCACGTTGCCTAACTTAGCCTATGTCTATTTAGCCTATATGCTTCCCGATAATGTGATAGCTATTAGTGTAGCTGTATTTATCGAGAATTTCGGTTATGGTTTTGGTTTTAGTGCCTATATGCTCTTTATGATTTATTTCAGTCGGGGCGAGCATAAGACCAGTCATTATGCGCTTTGTACAGGCTTTATGGCGTTGTCAATGATGATTCCAGGCTTGTTTGCGGGTGCGCTGGCACAAGCAGTGGGTTATCGTTGGTTCTTTGTTATCGTAATGATTGTTTGTATCTTCCCATTCTTGGTTGCTCATCAGCTGCGTATTGATGAGGATTTTGGGAAGGAAAGTAGCCGATAGAGGGCTTTGAAGGAAGGAGAAAAGGAGAGAGAAGGCTACGAGGCAGTGCCTCGTAGAAGCGGACCGTGGGATAGACGGATGAAGGGAGGTGGAATTTTAGGCAGGAACTACCTTTAGCAGAATCTCAATTAGCCGTGGTAAAGCATAATTTTCAAGGTCTTGCTTTTCAATCCATATGAATTCAGAGGGCAGCTGTGGGCGAATCTTTGGTCGCCAAAGGTAGATGTCTGCAAGGAGAATCTGATGGGTAAGAATATGCTTTAACCCCTTTTTGTAGTAGCTGTGCTTCGTTTTTCCACGCAGAGTCTTCAGATGATGTAAGCTGTTCTGCCTGTGGAAACTCCCATAGTCCTTGCCAAATGTCACCCGCACCACGTTGGTGGATGGCTATCTTTCCTTCATATTCAATATAGAGATAGGTGAAATGACGTTCCCGTTGTTTCACTTTTTTGCTTTTTACTGGTAGTTCGTTAATGCGTTGTTCACGGAAAGCAACGCAGGTTTCGCAGAGTGGACAAGCACTGCAATGAGGAGAATTTGGTGTACACTGAGTTGCACCAAAGTCCATAATAGCTTCGTTGTAGTCTGCCGGTTCATTTATAGGTAAAAGAGATTGAGCGAGTGCTTGAAACTCCTTCTTCCCTTCGGTACTATCAATAGGTGTATCAATGCCAAAATAGCGAGAAAGAACACGATAAACGTTGCCGTCTACCACAGCAACGGGTTCGCCAAAAGCAATAGAAGCAATGGCTGCAGCAGTATAATCGCCTACACCTTTCAGTGTCTTTAATTCTTTGAAAGTCTGGGGGAATCCACCTAATTCAACCACCTGTTGTGCTGCCGTATGGAGGTTTCTTGCACGAGAATAATAGCCCAAACCCTGCCAAGCCTTTAGCACTTCGTCCTCCGTGGCAGCAGCGAGGTCGTTAACCGTAGGCCATTGTGCCATGAAACGTTCCCAATAACTCATACCCTGAACGATACGAGTTTGCTGTAAAATAACCTCACTCAGCCAGATAGCGTATGCATCCTTTGTCTCTCGCCAAGGTAGAGAACGTCCGTTATTTTTGAACCATTGAAGGAGTGTTGCTGCAAAATTCATGGAACAAAGGTAGTTAAAAAGTAGAAAAAGAATGAAAAGTAATGTGATGTTTTGTTGGTAAAATCATTATTATTTCCTATTTTTGCCACGACTATTACCCTTAAAAGGCAGATTTTTATGTTACTTTCAGATAGAAAAGTATTATAAACATAAGCCAGATATAGGGAGGATTATTATAAAAATTAGAAGTTATAAAAAGATGAGAAACAAGGTAAAGAAAAATGTTTATGGGCCTTGCCCTCATTGTGGCAATGCTATTGGTAAGTTCATGTGCTACGCGTGAGTCAGCTATTAACGACTTAGAGAATTTCTCCTACGAATTACGTGATAACAGCCAATACTACACAGCAAAGAAGTGGCGTAAAGCTGTTGATAAGTTTGGTCGTATCCGTCGAGAGATCTCACGCCATGATTATACCGTTGCAGAACGCCAGCGTATCGGTAAGCTCGAAGGTGATTGTGCCCGTTATATGGTGCGCGGTGCCAAGGATGGTGTGATGAATAGCGTCTTTGGTCTTGGCAGTGAGATACAAGGTATCTTAGATGCTATCGGTATCAAAGGTAAAGAATAGACTTGATAAGGTCTTTGGTAGGCAGAAAGAAATTGAACTTCAGTTCTCAAAAAGCAGAACTTGAAGCAGGCAGAATAAAACAAAAGGTGGCAGCTTATTAGACTTTAAGCAAATAGTTGGCAACCTTTTGGTTTTTTTTTGATTTAAAATATTGTTTAGTCGCTTATAATTAGTAACTTTGCAAATCAAATCCATAAAATGTTTTACAATGGCTGGTAAAAAACAAATTAAGACTGCTCTTATTTCGGTTTTTCATAAAGATGGACTTGAGGATTTGCTCAAGAAGTTAGATGCGGAAGGTGTGAAATTCTTAAGTACAGGTGGTACACAAGAGTTCATCGAATCATTAGGATACCCATGTCAGAAGGTAGAAGACGTAACATCTTATCCTTCTATCCTTGGAGGTCGTGTGAAGACCCTTCATCCAAAAGTCTTTGGAGGAATCCTTTCTCGCCGTGATAATGAAGGTGATCAGGCACAGATGCAGAAATATGAAATACCTTTCATTGATCTTGTTATCGTAGATCTTTATCCGTTTGAACAGACAGTTGCCAGTGGTGCCAGCGCAGAAGACATCATTGAGAAGATTGATATCGGTGGTATTTCACTGATACGTGCAGGAGCAAAGAACTTCAAGGATGTTGTTATCGTGCCAAGTAAGGCGGAATATCCAGTGTTGCTCCAGATTCTCAATACAAATGGTGCGCAGACAGATATCGAAGACCGAAAGATGTTTGCAGAGCGTGCTTTTGGTGTTAGCAGCCACTATGATAAAGCTATCCATAGCTGGTTTGCAACAGAATAAGCACAGATTAGAAAAGAATATACAATTATAAAAATACAGATATATTAATGGGATTATTTTTCATTTATCCAGGAAATTGCTATGGACCTGGGAACGGCAAACACGATTATTATCAGCGATGATAAGATTGTAGTTGACGAGCCGTCAGTAGTAGCACTGGACCGTCGCACAGATAAGATGATTGCTGTGGGTGGTGATGCAAAGATGATGTACGAGAAGGAACATCCCAATATTCGTACAATCCGCCCTTTGCGCGACGGAGTTATCGCTGACTTTACAGCTTGTGAGCAGATGATGCGTGGACTTATTAAGATGGTTCACAGTGGTAATCGTTTCTTCTCACCTTCATTACGTATGGTAATCGGTGTTCCATCAGGTTCTACAGAAGTGGAGCTTCGTGCCGTTCGTGACTCAGCTGAACACGCTGATGGTCGTGATGTATATCTTATCTTCGAGCCAATGGCTGCAGCTCTTGGTATGGGTCTTGATGTAGAGGCTCCAGAGGGTAACATGATTGTTGATATCGGTGGTGGTAGCACTGAGATTGCTGTAATCTCTTTGGGTGGTATCGTATGTAATAACTCTATCCGTGTAGCTGGTGATGACCTCACTGCAGATATTCAGGAATATATGAGTCGTCAGCACAATGTGAAGGTCAGTGAGCGTATGGCAGAGCGTATTAAGCTCCATGTAGGTTCAGCGCTGACAGACCTTGGTGATGAAGCACCAGAGGATTACATCGTACATGGCCCTAATCGCATCACAGCTCTTCCTATGGAGGTTCCTGTATGCTATCAGGAGATTGCTCATTGTCTTGATAAGACCGTTGCAAAGATTGAGAATGCTGTTCTTTCAGCATTGGAGAACACTCCACCTGAGCTTTATGCTGACATCGTAAAGAATGGTATCTATCTCAGTGGAGGTGGTGCTTTGCTTCGTGGTATCGACAAGCGTCTGACTGATAAGATTAATATTCCATTCCATATTGCCGAAGACCCATTGCACAGTGTGGCTAAGGGTGCAGGCATTGCATTGAAGAACGTAGATCGTTTCTCGTTCTTGATGAGATAACAACTAACGTTCATGCACAATCTGACTGAGTTCCTTGCTAAGTACAAGCATTGGTTCTTGTTCGTTGCCCTGGAAGTCTTGAGTATGGTTCTTCTGTTCCGATTCAATGACTATCAGGGCAGTGTGTGGTTCACGTCAGCAAACTATGTGGCTGGTTTAGCTTATGAAGGAAGTTCAAAGGTTACGTCTTATCTAACAATGGGTGAGGTGAATGAGGCTTTGACCAAACGCAACCTTGAACTGGAACGTCAAGTGAAGGAGTTATCTGCTCAACTTTATGATAAGACAAAGGATTCTACCTTTCTTCATAAAGGTCAGTATCGTTTCCTTTCAAAGTTCCGATTGATACAGGCAAAGGTTGTTGCCAATTCGCTGGATAAACCTAATAACTTTATCACCATCAACAAAGGAACATGGGATGGTGTACATAAGGATATGGGTGTTGCTTGTGGTAATGGTGTTGTGGGTATTGTCTATATGGCAGGTATTCATTATGCTGTTGTAATTCCTGTGCTGAACTCAAAGTCAAACATCAGTTGTTCTATTCAAGGACGTGACTACTTCGGTTATCTCCATTGGAATGGAGGTGCATCTGATGTTGCTTATTTAGATGATGTCCCTCGTCATGCTAAGTTTAAGTTAGGCGACCGTGTTGTAACGAGTGGATATTCTTCTGTTTTCCCAGCTGGCGTGTTAGTTGGTAAGATAAAACATGTCTATAATTCAGAAGATGGACTTTCTTATCGTCTACAAATTCAGCTATCAACAGACTTCGGAAACCTTCGTGATGTCTGTGTGATTGACGATGCTTCTATAAGAGATCAACGCCAAGTTATAAAGGCAGCACAAGACTCTATCAAGCCTATTGAGAGTCAGATGGAGAATAGGGTACAGTAAGTAGACTGCTTACAGATATTATTTAGCTTGATGGGAGGTAGGATAACCACACTTTGTAGAGTCATTCTAACATTGGTGTGAGCCACTTTCCCCTTTGAATTACGAATAAAAAAAGAATGAATATAGATTTCCTAAAAACGTTTGCTTTGGTTTGCTGTTTTGACAGTGGCACAGGTGTTTGTACTCAATCACATCCATCTGTTTGCTGTTGCCACACCATTGCTTTATATCTATTTTATCCTTTTGTTCCCTCGTAATTATCCTCAGTGGGCTATGTTGATATGGGCGTTTCTAATGGGTCTTACCATTGACACTTTCTCAAATACGCCCGGTGTAGCTTCAGCTTCATTGACTTTAATAGCCGCTTTACAGCCTTATGTACTGCAGCTATTCATACCTCGTGACAGTAGTGACAACTTCCAAGCAGGTATGGACACGCTTAGTATACCGCAATATACGTGGTATGCAGCTATTCTAACCTTGACATACAGCGTTGTTTTCTTCTCATTAGAGATGTTTAGTTTCTTTAATGTGTTAGAATGGTTACTTTGTATTGGCGGCAGTTCACTGCTCACGCTTATTCTTATTCTTGTTGTTGAGAACGTTAGGAGGCGATAAGAAATGAAGAATTACGATTTAGAGAAACGTCGCCTCGTGCTTAGTGCTGTTGCAATAGGTATCGTGGTGATATATATTATACGTCTTTTTGCTCTTCAGATAGCCAGTGACGACTATCGGAAGAGTGCCGACTCTAATGCTTTCTTAAAGAAGATTGAGTTCCCTTCACGTGGTTCTATCACTGATAGGAATGGTAAGTTGCTGGTTTTTAATCAGCCAGCTTATGACATTATGGTGGTAACCAACGAGATGAAAGGTCATCTTGATACATTGGAGTTTTGTAAGGCACTAAACATAACAAAGGCTGATTTTATCAACCGAATGGCTAACATCAAGGATAGAAGTAAGAATCCGGGTTACTCTCGCTTTACGCAACAACTATTCTTGAGCCAATTGAGTGATAAAGACTTTAGTGCCTTCCAAGAGAAACTTTATCGTTTTCCAGGCTTTTTATATTCAGAAACGTAGTGTTCGTCAGTATCAACGAGCTATTGCTGCACATGTCCTTGGAGATGTAGCAGAGGTGAGTCAGGGTGATATTGAGGAAGATGAGTACTATCAGCCAGGAGATTATATCGGTAAGATGGGTGTCGAGCGTGAGTATGAGAAAGACTTACGTGGAGTAAAGGGAGTACAGATACTTCTGCGCGATGCCCACGGACAGATACAAGGACGCTATCAGGATGGTAAGTATGACCAGCGTCCACATCCTGGACGTGATATCCAACTTGGTCTTGATGCAGAACTTCAGGCACTTGGTGAACGCCTAATGGAAGGTAAATTAGGTGCTGTTGTGGCTATCGAACCAAAGACAGGACAAATCTTGGCAATGGTTTCAGCACCTACTTTCGACCCTCGTTCGATGATAGGTAAACTACGTGGTAAGTACCAGCGAGATATGACGCTCGACCCAGCCAAGCCTCTACTTAATCGTGCTATAATGGGTCAATACCCTCCAGGTTCAACGTTTAAGACCGGACAGGCTGTTACTTATTTTCACAGAAGGTATTGTGACAGACTCAACTCGTTATCCTTGTCATCACGGATTCAACTTTAAAGGACTTCATGTTGGTTGTCACGCACATGCATCTCCTATCTCGTTAGTACCTTCAATCAGTACCTCTTGTAATAGTTATTACTGTTGGGGACTCTATCATATGCTCTCCAATCGTAGGAAATATAAGACATTGGAGGATGCTATGAACGTGTGGCGCGACTACATGGTGTCAATGGGCTTCGGTTATAAATTAGGTATTGATCTTCCTGGTGAGAAACGAGGTATGATTCCAAATGCGAAGTTCTATGATAATGCTTTTAAGAAATGGAACCCGCTTTCGGTTATCTCTATTTCTATCGGACAGGGTGAGGTCAACCTTACCCCACTGCAGATTGCTAACCTCGGTGCTACGATTGCGAATCGTGGTTATTATATTGCGCCACATGTTGTACGTAGTATTCAAGGGAAAAAACTCGATAAGAAGTATGTGGAGAAGCACCATACAAAGGGAAGTCTAAGAGCTTACCAAGAAGTAATTGCGGGTATGGTTTCATCAGTACGTGGTGGAACTTGTGCGCATGCAGTTCATCCTGGTTACTCATTGGCAGGTAAGACGGGTACAGCTCAGAACCGTGGTAAGGACCACTCTGTGTTTATGGGCTTTGCACCAGTTGATACTCCGAAGATAGCTATTGCTGTTTATGTTGAGAATGGTGGATTTGGTGCAGACTATGGTGTGCCAATTGGTTCGCTAATGATAGAGCAGTATATTAATGGAAAGCTTACCCCTGGTGATGAAGCTCGTGCTGCGGCGGTTCAGAAACGCCATATCGCTTACTCTTTCAAGCGTCCTTTATCACGTGCAGACTCTCTTCGTCTCGACTCTATCAAGCGTGTAAATACTATTAGAGACTCGCTGAAGAAAGTAAAAGAGAAGCAGGATTTAGCTGATGCAGAAAAGCTGAAGGAAGCAAAGGCAAGGAAAGAAGCTGAGGAAAAGGAGAAGAAAAGGCAACCACAGAACGAACCTGCTATCCGTGTAGAGCCTGAAACAACGGTTAAGACGGAGAAGAAAGAGAAGGATAAGGAAGGCGATAAGAAGGAAAAAGAAAAAGAAAAGAATAAAGACAGTCGAAAGGAAAATAAGGAAAAGTCTAAGGTGAAGGAAAAGCCCAAGGAGCAATCCAAAGACAAACCGAAGGAACAACCCAAGGTGAAGTCTAAAGAACAGGCGAAAGAAAAGCCTAAGGAGCAACCTAAAGCTAAACCAAAGGAACAAGTAAAAGATAAACCAAAGGAAAAGCCTAAAGAGAAATCAAAGGGTCAATCCAACGATAAACAAAAAAGCAAGGAGAAAGTAAATCGTGCCAAGTAATTATACAGCAGACAGACAACCAGGTGTACTTCGTTCATTAGATTGGTGGACGATAGGTATCTATATTGCGTTGCTCACCTTTGGATGGGTGAGTGTCTGTGGTGCGAGTTATACTTATGGCGATACAGAGATTTTCTCACTTTCAACCCGTTCGGGTATGCAGATTGTGTGGATTGGTACTTCTATCTGTTTAGGCTTTGTGCTTCTAATGATGGACGACCGTTTCTATGACACCTTTGCTTATGTCATCTATGGTTTGTTAGTACTCCTTCTCTTTGCCACAATCTTTAATCCTCATAGTATTAAAGGGTTCTCGCTCGTGGCTCGTTATGGGTCCACTCCGATTGCAGCCTGCCGAGTTTGCGAAATTTGCAACGGCATTAGCAATAGCCAAGTTTATGTCGGCTTATGGCTTTACTATCAAGAATTGGAAGCATTTTGCTGGTGCGTGCGGAATCATTTTCCTACCAATGCTGTGTATTGTCGGACAGCGTGAGACAGGTTCTGCCTTGGTTTATTTCTCTTTCTTCCTCATGCTTTATCGTGAAGGAATGTCTGGTGCGTTCCTTTTCACAGGTCTGGCAATGGTCATTTACTTTGTTGTCGGAATCAAGTATGAGAAATCTTGTTATGGGATACTCCCACATCCTTAGGAAAGTTTGTCGTACTCTTACTTGTTCAGATATTCTCTTCGGTCATGGTGTGGGTCTATGTGGGCGACAAAGGACGTACGCGCCTATTGCTAACTTATGTCTTTGGTGTCACTGGACTTGCCTTTGCTCTTCTCAGAGTTTGTTATTCCGTTTGATGTTGTTTGGATACAGTTGGTATTATCAGCATGTGTCATTGGTTATTTAGTTTATAATGCAATGAACACTCGCTTTGCCAACTACTTCTATATTGCTTTGTTTGCTTTAGGGTCAATTGCCTTTTTCTATTCAGCAGACTATGTGTTGAACGATGTCATGCAGCCACACCAGCGTGTGCGTATCAACGTACTTTTAGGCTTAGATGAGGACTTAGCAGGGAGCAGGATATAATGTACATCAGAGTGAGATAGCCATTGGCTCTGGTGGCTTACAGGGTAAAGGTTTCTTGAATGGTACACAAACTAAGTTGAAGTTTGTGCCAGAGCAGGATACAGACTTTATCTTCTGTACGGTAGGCGAGGAGGAGGGCTTCCTCGGTTCAGCCTCAGTTCTTGTGCTGTTCCTCTTCCTAATACTCCGATTAATGTACCTTGCCGATCGACAACCCTTTAAGTTTGGGTCGAGTCTATGGCTATTGTGTTGCAGGAATATTCCTATTCCACCTTTTTATTAACGTAGGAATGGTATTAGGTTTGACACCAGTTATTGGTATTCCGTTACCTTTCTTCAGTTACGGAGGTTCTTCTCTTTGGGGCTTTACGTTGCTCCTATTTATTTTCCTCCGCATAGATGCAGGACGTAATCTTATCCGTCAGTAGGCGATAGCATTACGTTTGGATATTGATTGCATAGTATTTTGCAAGGTGTTTTGTGCTTCGCACCATCGGTGTTAAGCCTCCGCACCACACGTGCTAAGCATCAACACCATTTGTGTTAGGCATTATCACCATTTTAGTATATGGCTTGTTGGGGAAGTAATTATCATGAAATGAAAGAGAGTATGACACCAATACTCGCTAAACATGATATTTATAGCTTGGGCTGCTGCTACTTATGCTTACTCCAACATAGGTAAAGGCTGCTTCATGACTCCAATGTGTGGAGGATGAAGCAGCCTTTATAGTTTGTCTGTAATGTTTACTTCTTGAGGAGCCTGATACCCACATCGCTGATACCAGGAAGTGACTCACGGCTCATGATATGACGTATCGTGACGTGCATAGAGTCATTGCGGTTGAGACGGAATGCGGTAATTGCCTGACGTATTTCAGTATTTGAGATACCTTTCTGTCCTACCAATATTCCCTTATCGTTGATAATCTCACAATTAATAGTATCATTATATGTCTTTTCTCGCTTCTTCCGTTGTCTGTAGTAGATTATCTTTCGTTCAATAATCATACTTATGTTGCGGTAAGGATAAGTCTGTGCAGCACGTAGGCAGAGGTCTAATTGGTAGTTACCTTCCCATTGGCGAGGGATATCAAAAGAAAGTGTATCATTGCGTGACCACCCCTGTAGTGACACACTTTTATATCGGTCATAGGTGCGTGGGTCACTGCATGAAGCAGCACCCATGGTAATTACCATGAGTGCTATGATATATAATAAGGTGGAAACCTTATGTTTCATTCTTGTTTTCTTTCCGTTTGCTGAGGCTGTCTGCCTTCATTTCTATTGTTCTGTGGAGTACCTTCGTTCTGTTGTTGTGCAGGACGAGGACCGTTATAAGGGCGACGATTACCATTCTGAGGACGACGGTTATCGTTCTGTGGACGTCTGTTGTCATTTGGCTGACGGTAGTTGTCCTGTCCATCACGCTGATTACGACGGTTGTCGCGTTGTGGTCTACCACCTTGCTGTCCGTTGTTGTTGCGTGGTTGGTTGTTCTTTTTGCGTTTCTTAGCCTTATCAAATCGACTGAGGTCAGCACCAGCGAGGAGGTCAACAGGCTTCTTAGCTGGTTTTGCCTTACCATCTTCAAGGAGCGAAAGAGGCTTCTCACCACGTCGGTTGAGTTCGATAATCTCCTTTGCACGCTCCGCACTGATGGTCTCGAGGTTTGCTGCAAGGTTCTTATCGGTAGAGTAGGTGCATTGACCATTGAGGATATCCGTCTTGAAGAGATGGTATTCGCCATCCATAGTCTCCAAGATAACCTCCTTGCTTGGCAGTTTTCTTCCAGCCTCCATATAGTCGTCAACCTCATAGTTCAGACAACATTTTAGCTTAGCACACATACCCGCCAGTTTGGTTGGGTTGAGTGAGATGTCCTGAATGCGGGCAGCTGTTGTCGAAACACTGGAGAAATTCTTCATCCAAGTAGCACAGCAAAGCTCACGACCACATGGACCTGTACCGCCAATGCGTCCTGCTTCCTGTCGTGCACCAATCTGTTTCATTTCGATTCGTACGTGGAAGGCAGCAGCAAGGTCCTTGATAAGCTGGCGGAAGTCGACACGTTCGTCGGCAATGTAGTAGAAGATAGCTTTGTTTCCATCGCCCTGATACTCTACGTCACCAATCTTCATCTTCAGTCCTAAGCCCTTTGCAATCTGTCGACTCTCAATCATTGTAGCGTGTTCACGTGCTTTTGCCTCGTGATACTTTTGCATATCAACTTCTTTTGCAAGTCGATAGACACGCTTGATATCGTCTGGTGACTTCACACTTGACGACTTCTTTATCTGCAGTTTAACGAGTCGTCCTGTCAGTGTAACGACTCCGATATCATGTCCTGGGTTAGCTTCTACAGCCACGATGTCACCTTTCTTCAAGTCGAGATTGTTGACATTGTGATAGTAACCCTTACGAGTATTCTTGAATTGAACCTCAACAAGGTCAGTTGTCTGGTTGTTTCCAGGCACGTCAGCCAGCCAGTCAAACGTGTTCAACTGGTGGTTTTGTCTGCCACAACCTTTGTGGCATAAGCCTCGGTCGCAACCATGCCAGACCTTGAATTTCATATCTTTGTAATCCATTGATTGTTTCTTTTTGTTTATATATATGTTGGAAGCCTCCATATCCCTCTCTGATAAAGGAGTTTGGAAGGCTGTGATAAGCAATGATTAATTATATAGTACAGGTTTCAAGCATATAACTTGTCAACTTGTTTACTCGTCTACTCGTTCACCTGTCCACTCGTCTACTTCTTCAACAACAGCACAATGAGTTTCAATGCCATGTCATAGAAGACAATCTTAGCGTTTGCATTCTGTCCGATATCACGATTGGCACGCTGGAAGAGTTCATTGATTTCAATGACGTTTGCCTCGTTGATGAATCGTGCGAAGTTCTTTGCGAAGTTCTCTTCCTCCAAAGTCATGTAGTTGAGTTCGGGAGTTCGGAAGTTAAACATGAAGTTCTCGCGCACTTGCTGTTGGAAGTAAGTAAGCATACGACGCTCTTTCTCACGTCCATATCCTGCTACAACCTCGCTCCAACGTTTGAGGTCTTTTACGTTACGGAGGTAACATAGGCGCATAAGCATTTGGAACATGTTGTGGAATTCATGGTTTTCATTACCCGAATCCATTGCTTCCAATGCTTTTAACCAACTGCCATTTGCGATGCGAGCAATGCGGTGTGCCGCATCAGTATCAATCCCCCTTTTGTTGATGAGTGCCTGTTCAATCGCCTCGTCGTTGATACGTTTCACATTAATACGCTGTGTACGACTGATGATGGTTTCGAGAAGTTTCTCTGGTTCTTCGCATACCATGAGGAAGATTGTACCCTGTGGTGGCTCCTCTAATAGCTTCAACAGCTTATTGGCAGAGGTGAGATTCATTCGTTCTGGCAGCCAGATGATTGACACCTTATAGCCCCCCTGACTTGATTTCAACGCCAAAACGCGTGACAGTTCGTCGCTCTCCGCACCCGTGATGATAGCCTGCTGCGTGGTAGCCCCCATCTGATTCATCCATTGATTCATGGTGAAGTAAGTCCCTTGCATGATGAGTCCGTGCCATTCCTTCGCAAAGTCAGCACTTACGGGTTGGTGTTCACCACTCATGCTTGGTAGTTTGATGGTAGGATAAGAGAAGTGAAGGTCAGGATGTTCCCAGTTTCGAAGCATGGCACGAGCATTTGATACGGTTGATGACGTAGCTTCCTCAGCCTCGTCACCAGCAAGCAAATAGCTGGCAAAAGCCATTGCAAGTGCCATCTTACCTGCTCCTTGTGGTCCGCAGAAGAGTAAGGCATGGGGCAGACGGTCTTCTTTAACCATCTGAATAAGCCGTTCCTTAACTGCTTCTTGTCCTATAACTTCTGAAAAGTTCATCTTCTCTTGTATTCTTTTTTATTTGCTGTTCTGTTGCAGAAGACCAGTTCCTACCAATCGTTTCATCACCTCGTGCACACTGCTCACTGCCGATACGGTATAGAAATGTACGTTGTTGAAACCATGTGCATAAAGGTCTTTCACCTGTCTAACAGCCCATTCAATACCCAAAAGGCGTGCCTCCTCGTCCGACTTACATAGTAAAGCTAATCCGGCAAGCTCTTCTGGGATATCACAATGGAATGTCTTTGGAACGACATTCAGCTGAGATAGCTTTGCGAAAGGCTTAATTCCTGGTATGATAGGAATGGTAACGCCCATCTTACGAGCCTGATCAACGAAGTTATAGAACTTCTCATTGTCGTAGAAAAGCTGTGTAACGGCAAATGTTGCACCAAGATCCTGCTTCATCTTGAGGTAACGTAGGTCCTGTTCAAGGTTAGGTGCTTCCTCATGTTTCTCTGGATAACATGCCACACCATACACGAAAGGTCTACCTGGATGCTTCATGGTAGAACCATCAATGAATACACCTTCGTTGAAACTATTCACTTGTTCGATCAGTTCTGTCGTATGACTATGACCGCCTTCTGTCGGTGTGAAGAATCGGTCTTCGCGAGCTTTATCACCACGCAGAAGCATCAAGTTCTCTATACCAAGAAACTGTAAATCGAGCAATTCGTACTCAATATCTTCTTTCGTTGCGCCCGAGCATATCACATGAGGGATGACAGGAATGCCATACCTTTGCTGGATAGCAGCTGCAATGGCTACCGTTCCAGGTCGACGACGTATGCGCTGGCGTTCCAATAGTCCGTCTTCGCGCTCGTGATATACGAACTCACTATGGTGAGTGGTTATGTTTATGAAGCTCGGATTAAACTCCTTGAGCTGATCAATATTGCGGAAAAGAGACGCTGTTCCGTTACCCTTCAAAGGGGGGAGAACCTCAAACGAGAAATGTTTCTCGTCGGTCTCATCATTCAGTAATTGCTTTATATCTGTTATGTTGTTGCCCATTTGGCTACAAAGTTAGTAAATAAATGTGAGAAAAAGGATAGGTTTGGATAAGTAAAAACGGTTAAAGAGTAAAAAAAGTAAAAAGCGTATTTATGGTTCTTCCGAAATATGGAGTGATAAACTAAAAGTCTTATATAATAGGCACACGGAGTCACGGAGGGACGGAGGTAAACGCAATATTACGGAGGTGCCGACGGCACAAAGAGCGACGGAGATGTAGCCTACAGATTCTTGAAAAATATTTTGGAATAAACGTTTTTGTATATAAATTACTAATAGAATTGCCAAACAAGCTCCGTCGCTCTACGCACCGACGTTGCCTCCGTAAACTTCCATTGCTTTTTCCTTATAATCCTCCGTCCTCTCCTTTTTCTCCGTGTGACATATCGTCAGAAACCTAACCTTAAATGGCAAAACTTATCACTCCAAAATCCTGAAGACCCATATA